>ERZ1023630.17-NODE-17-length-93272-cov-111.129633_pt1 | contig 93272 bp, 83 predicted proteins | sample MGYA00380332_ERZ1023630 | MGnify/ENA primary metagenome ERZ1023630 (study PRJEB33179, sample SAMN07448973) | human gut metagenome | biome: Human-gut; feature: Human associated habitat; material: Faeces | host: Homo sapiens | place: India: Bhopal | collected...
CCTGGGTTCGCAAGAGCTGTCCTTGCTTCGATGTCAAGGAATGGCTGAAGGAAATAGACTTCCACATATAATTCTCCATACTCTTCTCATAATTTCATTTTCTCTCCCCAATCTTATGTCCCGCATAAGGTTGGGGCTTTTTGATAAAAAGCGCATACCCTCCAATCACCCCATAACATACCAGCGGTATGAGAAAGGCAATCGCCATACTACCCGTAGTATCCGCAATATACCCCATGATTACAGGAGCAACCGCACCACCCACTATCGTCATGATAAGCAATGAAGAAGCAAGCTTGGTCTTTGTACCCGCATTCCTCAATGCCAGCGAGAATATCGTCGGAAACATGATGCTCTCTCCCAGATACAGGGCGAAGAACGCAATGAGCGATAAGGTTCCGCTACATACCACCACAATCAATGTGGCAACAAAGGTGAGGATGGCACAGGCCAGCAGTACCAGCCTTGGCTGGACATAATTCATGATGACACCACCAGCCAACCTGCCGATAAAGAACAGCCCCATTCCGCCAAAGGCGAGATACAGACTGGCAGTCTGCTTCTCTATATGAATACTCTCCTCAGCATAGTTGATGAAGAAACTGTTCACACCCGTCTGGGCAGCCACATAAAGAAACAAAGTCAGCATGCCAAAACCGAATGCCATCACTCGCATCGGCTTCTCCTCCACCATCTCGTTCGTATCCGCCTCATGCGCTCTCCTTGGATCCGGCAACTTGATTCTTGACAGGACCAGTGCCACAGCAAGCACGAAGATACCCACCAGGGCATAAGGGATGGCAATGTTGACACCCGAGAACAGGAGCTGTCCGCCAACCAGCGGTCCTACAATCCATCCGATACCATTGAGCGACTGCGACAGGTTGATTCTGCTCTCCGCCTTGTCAGGATGTCCCAGTACCGTAGTATAAGGATTCGCACTCGTTTCCAGACAGGTCAGTCCGCATCCTATTACAAACAGCGACAGAACGAAGAAGTAGAAACTGTTGATCCTGCTTCCCGGTATGAACATCAGGGCACCGATACCGAAGAGAACCAGACCTGTTATCACACCCCTCCTGTAGCCCCACTTCCGGATAATCCATCCGGCAGGCAGCGCCATCAGAAAGTAGGCACCATAGACAGCAGCCTGCGTCAGGGCTGACATCGTCTTGCTGATATGGAACGACTCCTGGAAATGCGGATTCAGCACCTCCAGGATGCCATGGGCAAAGCCCCACATAAAGAAGAGGCTGCTGATGATGAGGAAGGGCACCAGATAGTTATGCCCTTCGTATCTGAAGATGGATGGCTTCGTCATGATTCTCTGCAAATTTAAGACTGTCCTTTACTACCAGTGCCAGATAACCACCGCCACCGGCTCCCGGCATCTTCCATGCCAGAACCTCCTCCATGCGGCTGTAGCGGTCAATCATCGGCTGCACACTTGCCTCCGGTTCTATCACACCGTTGACAGACGGATTCACCATACCCGGGAACATCGCAATCTGGGCCTCGAAAGATGCCCTGTATGCTGCAGCAAAGGCGTCGAGGTCGTGCGCCAGAATCGCCTTCCAGCAAGCATCGGCTGCATCAGCCAGCACCTTCACCTTCTCAGGCGTGATATCCTTACCTTCCACCACACTGCATCCCGGTCTTCTCGGTTCCATCGGAATCATCACCAGATGGTCTTCCAGGAATCGGAGTGTCATCTCATCCTGCGTACTCTCAATCTTCTCCGGCCAGAAGTTGTTGTCATAATAATGACGCACCAGACCGGGAACACAGATACCGATAGAATCCTGGGCACCAGAGATGATACCATCGTGACGTTCCGGATTGTTCTCGAAACAGAAAACCAGTCGGGCGAGCATCTCCGGATCCATCTTCGGCAACTTCACCGGCCATATCTTCTGAATCATCTTACGGGTAGAGGTGGACAGACCACAGCGGTCGCGCACCTCAAAGGTCGGTTCCAGCGAGATGGTAATCGCCCATCCCGGATGATAGTGACTCACATAAGGCTGGTCAATCCAAGTACCAGCCAGATCCAGACGGGTAGGAATCCCCGCCTCCTGTGCCGAATTATCAGATACATTCGACAACGCCTTCTTCAAGTCAGAAGAAGACCGTGCCTTCAAACCCGCATGAGGCGTGCGCTGGAGTTCGACATATTCGATGCCCCTTTCCTTACAGATCCTACGTTTCTCATCAGACCCACCTTCAGCGTTCACCACAAACACATCCGGTTTTACCTTATCAAGAATAGGCAGGAAATCGATGACTCCACTTCCCTCATTGATATACGCATCCTTCACCGCCTTGATATTCTTGACCATGAATAGCCTTTCCTCCTGCGGAAACATAGGCTTGCGATGCTTATACTCCAGATAAGTAGCATCCGATCCGATACCCACATACAGGTCACCATACCGTGATGCCTGCTGGAAAAACTCCACATGACCAGAATGCAGCAGGTCATAACACCCGCTCACAAAAACTTTCTTCTTCATTTGTTGTTTATCAATAATTATAGAGTCTCCGAAATCAGAATAGGGGAGACGTGAATGAGGAGTTTCCTCTAAGTTGTCTATTCTTTCTTTTTTCCATTAGTAATAGTTTATGTCAGACCTACTTTCCTTCAGTAAGTTCCTCAAACATTTCAACATGTTGATCTACAACTCTTGAAATATCATAATTCTCTATCACTTTCTTCAAAGCCTTGGACTTCATTTCCGCAGCTTCCTTCGGATGACGATATAACCAGAGTACCTTTTCCGCGGCATCTTTCGGATTATCCATTTCCACCAACAAACCATCAACACCATCATCTACCAATGTAGGGATGGCATCAATCTTTGTGGCAACGACATTCTTCTCTGCTGCCATATACTCAACAACAGCCAATCCGAATCCTTCCCACCTTGATAAGAGCATCGCCACATCAAAAACTTTCAAATAGCTATATGGCTCATCAGTCCAACCGGTTATTACAAGTTCCAAACCATTCTCCTTGGCAAAGGCCTTGACTTCTTCCTCTTCCTCACCACTTCCTACTATGATGAAAGCAGAGTTAGGAATTTCATCATGTATCAACTTGGCTGCACGGATAAACACATCAGGCGCCTTCTGTGGAGAAAGTCTTCCAATCATACCTACCACAAAAGCATCTTCCGCAATGCCAAGTTCACTTCTAGACTTAGCTACAGCATTCCTTACAGCATTCACATCAATACCATTTGGAATCAAAGCTAGCTTCTCATCCTTAGCAATATGTTCACGCTCTGCCGAAGCCTTTTCGGCCTTAGAGATACAAACTATCTTGTCTGTGCAAGGAGATAGTATTTTCTCCAAGCACAGATATATCATACTTTTCAGTTTCATCTGATTAAAATTTACTTGATGTTAAAAGCCCAACCATGAGGATTGTAAACAACCTTACAATGCAAGCCTATGGCTGCCATACGTCCTAAGCCACCAGCAAAACTGCTATGACAATACAGAATATCAGGATTGACTTTTTTGATTTCCTGGCGAATAGCTCTAACTTTAGCAATCACTTTCAAAGGTGAGAATGATTGCGTAAGATCCATTTGTTTAACACCATCCACAATCTTGCTATACAAACTTTCATCATAATTAAGAGAACAGATGAAATACTGCTTAATTCCCTTTTTCTCCAATCTTGGCAGGAGCATCTGGAGATAACGATCTACACCTCCTGCACATTCTGCTAAATGTAATATCTTCATTTTATTTTACTTACTATTAAATCTCTGCATAAAAATATCCAACTGCATAACATCAGTGAATTCAAAAATCCTTTCGTTTCCACGTGCAGGCAGTAATATCGTTTTAGCTTCTTCTCGTAAAAAGCTATACCCATTTACCTGAAAAGCAATAGGTAAAACCTCTATATAAAAAAGCTGATTGCCCATCCAAAAGCGATATAATCCAGATTTCATCATCTCATCAATTACATTCTCGTTCATGGGAAGTTCAAGTCGTTGCTCTTCACCAGGGCACAATATGATATTATTGAAAACATAAAATACATGCGGATTACCAATATTAAAGCGAGCAAATTGGCGAACCATTTCAAACATTGGATGGTTACCATTTCCTGTAACTTGATGGTATTTTTGCAAGAACACTTCATAGAGAGATCTTTTGAATTGCCTTGTTATAACATGGGAATTGAATGTGTTGCGAATCCGAATTGTATGCTTTGAGTGATAATAGCTAAAGAATACCGAGCTGAACTTTTTATAAGTTGTCGCATCCAATTGATGACCAAATATCCAAAAGGCATTGAATATTTCTTTAAATGACAAATCACAACTTGGAATTCCTTTTGAAGCCTTTCCAAAATAATGATTACAGCCATTACAAACGTCAAAGCCGATATCATCACTGCCTAAATTATGTGGTACTATATGGGGAGCAGCCGTAAAACGTACTTCTGGCATTTCCTTTCCACACCAAATACATTTACCAATCTTTACATACTTCATAGCAACAATCTTTCTTTATGATATAAAAGAAATATCCAAAAGCTAAATTTTAGCTTTCAAACAACAAGTCCAACTAAATATCTCTCTCCCTATGTTTTTCCATTCTTCTTGCTGTTCTACTGTTAATTCACTTGGAATAACGTGATATAAACCGTTCTGCATTTTAGGATTATATTTTTTCAAGTCTTTTTCATAATCGATATCTCCAACAACTAAGGATAAAAGACTGCTTCCGAATCCTTTCTTTAAAGGTTCCATACCTTTAACTGTTTTGTCATAATCCTTTTTACTTTGACTTCGTTGTCTAATATTATTCCTCTCAATAAAAAGAGCAGGGTCATTAAACATATCTTTCCAATACTTGCATACTTTATTATGAAAAAGTTCGGTTAAAGACAAACCTATTTTCATGTCATAAAAAGATGGATTGTAATTAAAAATATCAATAAATCCTGTCTTATCACCAAATTTTTCAACAAATTTTCTTGGTATCAAGTTTTCTATTTCACGAACTTTACTCATGACATAAAGTTTGCAATTGAATGGATTTTCATTTTTCATCAAATCTAACATTTTTTGCGCTGTATCACCAACGTTTGTGTCACCATCCCACTTTTTGTCACTATCAGCTAATGCCAAACAAAAATGTTGCTCTCTTTTGATTTCCCCATGAAGTACTTTTTCAATTGTCACTCCACCACCCATTAAAGGATAAAATTTATAACAGAAATCAAAGCGACGTTTTCGTCCACCAAGTATTTCCACATTAAAATAATAATATGCCAGATAAATATAAAAAGAAGAATCCATCAAGTTTTCCGTTAGCACATGCGCTTCAACCCAAGGCTCAAAATTCGAATGTTTATTAGGAATAATTCTTATGAAATTATTAGGTATATCTGACTTATCCTCATAAGTAATAAAACCTCTGACAGATAAATGACTCAAAATTTGACCATATTCGCTCCTTTTACGGTTATAATAATCCAATGCTGAAAAATAATTTTTTCCAATCAACTCTGATATACTTTTGCAATATGCTTTGCTTTTCAAAAAACATGGCACAGAAACTATATGCTTCCCTTGTTTTGCACACAAAGCCATCTGAATAAGAAGATCTTTAGTAGTATTGGCAGGTAAGTCCTTCTTTTCAATAGCATCCTTAATTATATCTTCATTTATTTCAATAAACATTGTCTGAGAAAAAGCCAAATGGCCAATTAATTAAATACCCTTCGTTATCATAAGTTGATGAAACCACATCTGTATCAAATCCTTCCGCTTTGGCATTAAACAGCAAGACATTAACATCTTTAGAGTTGATATAAGATTTTTCATCCATAACCTTTACGCCAAGCCTATTGATAATCACCTCACTATGTGTTTCTATAATAATGCGGACATCTTTATTCTCTTCATGACATATTTTAACTACTCTATCCAACATATCCACAAGCATACCTTGAAAACGAGGATGAAGATGCAATTCTGGTTGTTCTATAGCAATGAGATGGGTTTTACAAAAATCGTCAGTCTCATCAGTATTTACACAATCCACCATAATGGATTTCCAAATAATGGTCAGAATTGGGAGTATTTGAGTATAACCAAATCCCACATCAATAAGATTTCTCTTTGGCTTATCCTTTTCTTTCACAAGAAGTTCTACATGCCCACCTCCAGACGGCTGTAATTCCAACTCAAAGCTAAAAATAGGAAGGAGCCAACGCTTATTAAAGTCTTCAAAAGCTTCATCTGTCAAGCCATTAAAAAACATTGGTAAGTTACCTCCATCTGCATCAATACTATCTACAGCATAATTATTATATCTATAATAACGTTGCACTATGGCACGCAAAGGCATTACATAAGTCAGTTTCTTTGAAAAATGAAGCATATAGAAATTCAAAGAATCCAAAAATGTATTGATAGAGCAATACATCATCATATCAGATACTTTTTCAACATCATCTTTACTCAATTTATCATTACTCATTCTCTTCACATATTTTTTCAATGAAGATTTATCAAAGCTATATCTGTGACGAGGAGTCCAAAAGAAATGCCCTTTTTCTTTATCAATGACCTGCATCATAATATCATGCATTCTTTTATACACCTTATAGGAACGCTCATCATCAAAATCATCTTTGTTTGAAACAAAAGCAATTTTTGGAAACAAAGAGTTTGTCAAGCCCCATTTTATTTCATCACCAATTTTAAGAGAATTAATCGTATTGATGACTATATATGCAGACCTATCTGGGTTGAAATTCAATTCAAAGCAATTATCTGCAAATGTGATCTCCAAACGCTGAAGAATGTCATATTCTCTATTCTTTTCATCTTTGCCTATTTCAAGATGAATATGAACGTCTTGAACTTTGGTTTTGAACAATTTGAAATCAGTATAGATAGGCAATTCCTTGATATTAAAGTCCACTTCTATTGATTTTTCATCATCCTTGACTACATTATCAAAATCTTTAAAGTCAATCAATGGTCCAGACCAAAGAAAGAAACCTCTTACAAATTCTGAAACACTTTGCTTAATTAAGCCAAAGAATTTCAAGAAAGAACTTTTTCCACTGCTGTTTGCACCTACCAAAACCGTAATTGGTTTTATATCCACAGTACCAGTATCGTCAAAACATCGGTAATTTTTAATTTTTAAATTGTCCATAATACTTTTCTAATTTTATTTTATAACAAGCTCTTGCTTATTTATCTTCATGCTCCCTGCTGCCACATGCTTATAAACTAAACACCCAGCACCAATCACGCATTTATCTCCTATCGTCACACCTTTCAGGGTGATTACATTAATGGCAATCCAGCAATGCTTTCCAATACTACTGAAGCCACCGTGAAACCTTGGTCTTTAATGGGAACATCAGGATTTTTATAGCAATGGTTATGGTCATACACTTTCACTTTCTCACCAAAGCTTGTACCATCCGTAAGCGTCCAAAAATGTCACAACGCCCCTATTTGCGGGCTTTTTGCAAAGCCCGCAAATCTCATTAAAAAAATTCGTTCACTAAAATTTCATTAATCCAAGCAGATTGTCATTGGAAGCAGGTTTTCGTAGTCCGTTTACCAGATTTCACGACCTTGAGCAAAGCCTTGAAATATTGCCAGAACGAGACTCCGACTTGCTTCCAAAACTTATGGAGATAATTAGTGCTTACTGCATCAATTTAGGCACATCATCCTTACGATTTGCCTCTGGTAAAGATGCATCCTTACCATCGAAGTCATCCCTGCCATCATTGGCTCCTACCTCTTCCGCAGAACGACCAGACTGCTGGTTCTTTGTTCCACTGTAAAGATCAGAGCGAAGGAGAGCTATTTCATTCACCAAGTCCTTACGCTCCTTGGCATTCTTCTTGCGCTCAGCTTCCAACTGTCGGTTTTTCTCGTTGGCATCTGCCAACAGGGATTCTGTATTTTCCAGCTTTCGCTTTGTATCGGTAAGCTCCTGTTTGGCTTCTTGCAATTGCTGAAGCACAACATCCAACTTTTGAGAATGGGTGGCACTTACCACCTTGTTCTCATCATTGTATGTTTGCTGTTGAAGACGCGACAAACGAACCTCATTCGTCAACTCTTTAATAATTGCTCACCTAAATAACGATGTTCTTCACATAACACCTTTTACCCAAGCAACAAATTCCGAATATCAAGATTCATCTTTCGCAGATCTTTTCTTATTTCTGCCACATCCAGAGTTTTATCACTTTGCCAAGATAATACCCTACCTCTTCGCACAAGATTTTCCCCCTTGATATAGCAAAAATCATACATATCATTGTCATACTCCATATAAAATTCGTTTACACCTTTCAATGCATAATTATATGGAGCATAAAGTTCTGCTAATTGTAAATCAGAAAAGCCATACAACATCATTTCCTGTATTGCATTTAAAGATCTATCAGGAAATAAGAAATGGTAACATGCAAGTATTTTAGTCCATACAGTCTGCGTAGGAATGTCATAGTCCCCCTTCATCCATGTATTTCTTATCAGATTACAAACATCCATATCAAGAAACTCTTTGCATCTTCTAACCGACATCTGCATAATTGCCGATGGGACAGAGAAACATTCCTCCTTGTTGCTAGACAACTGCAGAACTACTCTCAAAACCTCATCTGATTTACATATATCCAAGAGTTTAGCTTCTACTTGTCTTTGCGCCTCTTCTTTTATAGAATACGAAAATAGCAGGGTATTCAGAAACTTATTCATATACCCCTCATAGTTTGCCTCCTTACCATAGAAATGGTGGAAGAGATGACGGGCAATCTCGTAATCCATTACAAGGATTATCTTATCAAAACCGAACTTGTTACCATTAGAAAACTCCGAATAATAGGGATTATCAACCTGAGAGGATAAGACATTCATGATGCGGAACAGATGAGCAGGATCTATTCTGTCTAAATCTTCAATAATCAAAACAGACTTAGCCATCATCTGCTCCAAAGACTTCTGGATAAGATAAGTAAAAGCATCACATTCGCTGATACTACCCGACTTCCCATAAAATCCATTGAGGTAGTCATCTACTACATGAAGAACATCTTGTTCTTTACGTTTTTCATCAATCGTAGAAACAAGCCCCTTCAAAGCCTTATACCCTTCTTTCAAACCTTTTACAGGAATGATTGAAGCAGCAAAGTCTGCCAGCTTAAACAAAGACTCAACATTGCATACCGCATCGAATATCTTATCATACCCCTCTTTAAAGTCATAGATACGATTATCCTTTATGAGTTGAAACAGAATATCACGCTTGATATACTCAATGACATCCCGATTCTCCTCAACCACGTAGTTTACAGGATGGAGAGTGATGAAATAGTAATCATTCTTCTTTTCACCATAGCTCTTCATGAACTCATTCAGAAAGTAAGACTTACCATCTCCAAACCTAGCAGAGAAAATGATTCTACTCTCATTCTCAAACACCTGCTTGAAGTCTTGAATATTTTGAGAAATATCAATTGTATCCATAAAAGATATAAGTTTACCTACACCTCATACAAGTCATAAGGAAAAGCATCTTCCTGACCTTTTCTTAGCTCATCCAGATTAGAAGGAAGAGATAAAGGAGTCATCATCATGCCTTCCTCAATTGTTTGCGCTACAGGATATTCATATCTTTTCGTACTATAATACCAATCATCATATTTTAGGAAATCAACTTTTGGTCTTAACAGTACAGCTGGTACACCATAAGACTCTGCTAAAATGATACCATGTAGAGAAGAAGAAATGATTTTCTCACAACTCAATAGTTTATGGATAAAATCCTTGTAATCAGCAGTACAAATATCTATAACTATCAAATCGTCTCTATCTGCTACAGGAATCACTTGATCTTTATGCATAACAACACCATACTTATACTTCTTTTCAACCTTGTCAGAAGGTGTATATATTTCTGGCATAAATATAGCAGGATCACCATATACGGCTGGAGCATCAAAGCCATAATCGGCAAGATATGTTCTCGTAAAAGGACCACGAACAGAACGTATATCCAATTTACGACCATTCAAACGGTATCCTAAACGGGCATTTAAAATGCCACTTCCCCAAACAGTACCATCTTGAATGCCGGCAGTTATCACACTACCAACAGCAAAGAGATGCTTGATTCCATGCACTTTCTTATCTGAATCTATTTTTTTCTTTGATAACAAATGATTCACAATAACAGGAGTTAATGTGTCACCAAGATTATCAGACTCCAACCAATAATCCAAATTTACTCTATCTTTCTTAGCAAAATTGGTAACATTGAATAGCATGAATCTATTACGAAAAGGAAATAATCCCTTCATAAGAATCTTCTTAGGACCTTCCCCTAAAATTTCCTTTATTTTCAGATTTAATTTATTTGTGTTCATTTCTCTTCTGTATTACATTGCAAAAATCAGCATAAATACCATCTTGTATTTTCTGAATCTGGTGATTTCTAAGACCACATCTCCAAGCTTTTTCCGCATATTCTTTTACTAAATTCGGTTGAGTAAGCAATCGATTGATTTGATCTTTTATCTTATGTATATCGGTCTCAACAATAGCAGCATCATTATCTTTAAGATATCTGATAGACCCAGTATCACCGCCAAGCGCAAATATACAACGAGCATTATAGAAATAATCAACAAGTTTCGTTGAAAAAGAAAGTCTAAAGAATAATCTATCCTTCAAAGATGCCGGCTCTACATGAACCAAAACATCAGCCGATTTCATTGTTGGGAGCACATCTTTATTATCTACAGGAGGCATCAAATGAGAATCGCCAGAATTTAAAGCCTTTACCATAGCATCTGTTTTAGGGGACATTGAATAAACAAACATCTCTGCCTTTTTCCCAACCCGGTTCAATTCATTAATAGCTTCTGCAATTTTACCTAATACTTGCCATCTACCAGAGCCCAAGTTACCCATATAGATAAATTTCAAAGGAACAGTTGCATCCTTAATATCAGGCATTTGACCAAATTCATATCCTTTATAAAGCACTTTGAATTCTTTGTTGAAATAACCGGCATACTCATCACACATAGTTTGTGTTATTCCGTAAAGAAAACTACTCTGCTTAGCACACTTTCTAATAGCATGACGCTCTACAAATGTTTTAATCCAAAAGAAAGGAGAAAAAGAAACCTTCTTTAAAGAATAATGGTCGTCCCAAGGATATGTGACAAGAGGAATATTGAACTTTTGGCTAACATACCTCATTAAATTATTAGAAACAGGTACTCTACCTAAAGGACCAAAAATCAAATCTGGCTGAAAATCCGAAATAAATTTATCCAAAGCTTCAGATTTCCACTTCCCCAATATTCCTATCATATCCTGAGCAAGAAGCATTGAATCCCATCGCATACTTCTAGCCTTATTATACCTCTTAGAAAAATCTTTTTTCTGACCTTTCACAGGATTAACTTCACATCCGATATCATCCCGAGCAAAAATGCTCTTAGCTAATTGCTTTTCTGATATATTGAAAAAACGTTCAACAATATCATTATCTGGAACATCCTCTCTGAAATAGATATTAGCAAACTCTATTCTGTCCTCCATACCTTTAAAAATATTAGAAAGAGTATTGCCCACACTAATATCATTGCTCCAAGGTAAATAAGTAACAACTAAAACCTTTATTTGCGGATTATTCATATTTGTTTATTTACATTATTATTTACAAAAGCTTATTATATATAACTTCTGTTTCCTTTGCACATTTCTCCCACGTAAACTTACGAAGTTGCAAAATACCTTCCTCTTTCATTTTCTTTAGCTTTAATGAGTTTGAAAGCGTTTTATCTATGACACAAGCCATATCATCAGGGCTATTTTTATCAAAATAACATGCAGCCTCTCCAGCAACTTCATGAAAACATAACAAATCACTAACTATACATGGACAAGAACATCTATATGCTTCAAGGATAGGAAATCCAAAACCTTCTCCTAACGAAGGATACACAAAAGCTTCAGCATTGCAATAAAGATTATTCATTTCCTCATCCGAAACAAATTTATGAAAAACACGCTTCTTTATGTTTAACTTTTCCATAATCAACATTTCTCTATCAGAAAATGGAGCACCTGTACAAATCAAATCGATACCACTTTTAAGCATGCTGAATCCTTTTAAAAAAGTTTCAAAATTTTTATACGCATTACGACCACCTATATATAACAAATAAGGTTGTTGGTGCAGTCTATTTTGGTCACATATAATTAATTTTTGATCCATACCATGATATACGACTGAAATTTTATGTTCAGGGACGTTGTGATATTTCATAAGATCAAGCTTTGTCTCTTGGCTAATAGCAATGATGACATCAGCCCGTTCACAAACTTTTTTTTCTTTTTTAATAACTATATCAGTTTTCGGAAGTAAGTTAGGAAACTTATCATGATTTAAATCATGCATTGTTATCACAACAGGCTTCTTTGTGTGACCGATAAAGTAAGGATTCACAAACAAAGGATGGAATATATCAAATTCCTCACGATGTAATGTTCCAACACTTTGCAATATATTTAAAAACTTGTAAATCTGATACTTACGATAAAAAGGTTTGTCAGTTAAAAATGAATGAGATTTCCAATTTTTCTCTCCAAAATACACATTATCTGTCCAAATCTTTGGTAAGACTGGGATTGCATCCTTACTTAAATGACTTATTAGTTCTACAGCATATCTACTAACGCCTCCATATCGTTGTATAAATGCCTGATAATCATATAAAATTTTCATATATCTACTTAATTCTTTTTAAAAATAACATTCCTATTTTAGAAGGACAAAACAAATGGAAAAGCTTTACTGGATACTTTACATTCATACGTATACTAAACAATAACGTTGAGAACTTCATTCCTTTTATACACTCCTTATATTTCATATAATACTCTTTAAAAAGAGGATCCTCAAAATTGGTATATTTTTTCAGAGAATACATTAATACATCATTCATATGGCAATATATAAATGTTTTTACGGATTTACTTTCTTTATTTATTGCCGAATTCATTTTGTTTAAAATAAACACAAAAGATTCAAGATGTTTAAGTATTTTTCCAGGCTCATTTACTATAGAATTTTCACGATAACAATAAACATAAGTTGTTTCGTTACAAACATAAAAAGACTTAGCATAAAGTGCTAAATAGAAACTCCATAAAATATCTTCATGAATTAGCCCTTCTTGAAAATACAATCCATTTTTCTTTAAAAAATTCAAATTGCACAATTTATTCCAAGCCATAGATGGCCATTGATGCAAAAGAAACATCTTTTGAATATTATGACAGTATTCTCTACTAGATATGGGTAAAACATAAGAAGGAAGCCCATCTTTGTCTAATTCATAGTTGGCAATAACAAAATCATATTTTTTATTTAATAAAGGCTTACACAAGATATTTATACAATCCGGCGTAATTTCATCATCACTATCCAAAAAATAGACATAGTCACCTGTTGCATATCTTAAGCCAGTATTTCGTGCTGCCGAAAGTCCTAAATTTGCAGTATGATGAATTAACTTAAAATCTATTTTCCCTTGGTATGATTTTATTATTTTCTCAATTATAGGAATACTACCATCAGGAGTTTTATCATCAACAATTATACACTCAATTTGTTCTTGATATCGTTGAGATATAACTGAACGAAGACAACGTTCTATATAATTTTCTACATTATAAACTGGGATAATTATCGATATTTTCATAATCTTTGCCATTTAATTTTTTTATATATTTTTATTATTCCAAAAGATATTATAAATGGAACAACATTACTATTAATAATATTCATATTTAATATCATAAAAAGAGAACACCAAAATACTATAATTATAGTAATTAGTTTTACTAGCAAATCATCTGACGTATTGTACTTTCTTTCAAAAAATAAAGCTAGCCAAAATAACAATATGGAATAAATTGGTGAAAAAAGCCATCCAAATTGAAATAAAGACATTGTTATATTTGGCATAATTAACTGCGGCCATGTTATGTCATGATATAAAGGTTCTGTAGGTTTTATTTTGTCTGCTCCAATCATTTTCGTAAAGAAAGGTACTGTATTGAAGCAATCAACAAACATTCTTTCTACAGATTTTTCATTCTCTTTTACATCGTTCACTCGTAATCCATTCGCTACAGGTCCAATACCTGCAAAATATTCATCAAAGGTCTCAGCCTTTAGATAAAAGCTCATTGTTTCTCCAATGCTTTTTTCTGTACTTTGAACAACAAAGAGTTTCAAGACTGATCCCAACACGATGGCTATCACAATAAAAAAAATAGTACCTTTTTTTATCGCTCTACTTTTTTCATGGAAAAAATTCATTAATATTATGCATCCAACAATTAAACCAATAATCATATTCCACCTGGAAACAGAGGACATACCTATGCCTGTACGTAATGTATATATAATACATAGTAATAAAGTTATCCAAAAGCTAATAGTACGATTTTTCATTTTATTCAAGCGAAAAATGATATACAAGAACAAACTAAGAAATCCAACACCTTTGAATACTTTATATATACCATTATGCTCAATTTTATCTCCAACAGAACCATCAATCAAACCTAAATCTTCTCTATTCTGAACCGAAAAAGTAAATAAAGAATTTCTATAATCAGCATTTGTAAAAAAAATAAAAAGCCACAACAATATAAACAAAAAAATGACATTGGTAATTTTTACATCCTTAAATGAATCATTTCTTGCTTCTTGTTTTATCATTAATCGATAAAATACACTCAAAGCTAATAATTCATAGGACATCAACCATGTTGCTGAATCATAATCTGCCCCTGTAACCACAAAACCATCATAATTTCTTTGACAAGCCCATAGTATTGGAACGACCAAATATCGACCAAATATAATTATATGAAAGACAGAACATGTAAAGCTAGAACATATTGCTTTCAGCGAAGGTCGCATTATAACAATAGCCAGAAAATAAGTTATAGGAAGCAAATATAAATAATGAACATTACATGAGGTTATTTTTAACCCACATGTCAAAACTAAAGAACAGATAGCAAAAAATAAAAATATCAAATAATTTTTAGCTAAGAATTCTATCTTCTTTTCTTTTACCATCACTTATAATTTTTAATTTTACATATATAATAAATCACTATAGAAAGTAAAAAACTAAGACACACAAGTTGGTACTTAGACAATACTGAAAATATACGTGCAGTTTTAGGACTCTTTATATTTTTAAGTTCCTTATCATTCTGCATTTGGCGATACTTTTTTATATATTCATAATGTTGCTTATTTGTACGAAAGTCATAATCGAAAAGCAAGGATATTGTCAGCTTCTTTGAAAAAATTTTATTCAATTCATTTATATACAATGTATCCGCCTCCCTCTCACTCAATTTTTCATATTGACTTATATATATAGGAAAACTATCTTCATGATAATTCTTCATAATAATTGGATAACTATAAACATAATTACATTTAGATGAGTTTGATATTTTATCCACATAATGACAATATCTTATTATAAAATCCAAATCTTCCATATGCCTAATGTTTTCATTAAAAAGAAGACTATGAGATTTTATAATATCAAGTTTAAAAGCTTTACACCATAAGAAACCAAGTTGTGTCGATTTATACATATCCAAAATAAAGCGATTTAATCTCGCACCTACATATATACCATCTTGCTCGTATTTCTCAGCCAAGACATCATTTCTTCTTTCCCAATATCCTTGAGATAAGAGATCAACAGTATGGGGTTGCGATAAAAAATCATACAAAAAGTTTTCATGCACATAATCATCGGAATCACAAAATGTAACCCATTTTCCTACAGCATTATTTAATCCAACGTTTCTTGCAGAACTTACACCTCCATTTCTCTTATGAAAGACTTTTACTCGATTATCATTAAATGCATACTCATCACATATTTTCCCAGATTTATCCGTACTTCCATCATCAATAAGTAACACTTCAAAATCTTTAAATGTTTGTATAAGAATGCTATCAATACATCGATGAAGATAATTCTCTACATTAAATACAGGAACTATTATACTTATCTTTGGATTATTATTCATTTTTTAGATATTTTTCTAAAAAAGAAAAAGATTTCTTTTTTAAGAGATTAAGTTTTGTATAAACGACATCGTAGTCAATATCCTTTAGATTCTCCGTGCTCATTCCAGTATCAACAAGTCTGTTCTCCAACCCAAACAACTCAAGCAAGGAGTTAAATCTCGACATACCTCTTTCTTTATTTCCAACCACAATAAATTGCTTTTTAAAAAGAATAGAGAAAACACAAGCATGAAAAGAATCTGTTACAACGAACTCTGCATCATAGAATCCCCTTAACCAAGCTTCAACAGATGGTTTTATGCGCTGGCATAATGGTTTCTTCTCATCGTGCTCGAATGGATTATTAACAGCGAATGGAACCAAATGCTTTTCTACAGCCACATTATTAATCAAGCTGTTGATTTCCTCTGTTGTATCCAGCACGTAATAAAGCAACGTTCCTTTACTTTTAGAGATATTAGCATTTTTGAACAAAGCTATATAATCTTCTATATCCAAAAGCATCGTTGGATCTAACACATGTTGTGCATTTATATCAAACTTTGTTTTACATAGCTTCATTCCATCAGCTTCTCTCGTTGAAACGGCATCAAACAAAGAAAGTAATTGTCCACAATTTTTAGTTTGTTCTGCATTATACTCCCAATTATTTGTACCAAAAGATGCAGCATAAGCAATTCTCTTAATAGTCCAATTCTTAGTAAAATCCAAATAAGCATTTTCTATCTGCTGCCCCAACCACAAACCTGGAAAATAAACGACCCTCCATACCTGATCACTTCCAACCACTATTGCATCAAAATCTTCAGATTGAAGATTATAAAAACTGCGTATTTCTTTTCTATTGATATGTTTATCGATAAATGGCTGAATTTTTTTTGCGATAATAGGGCGAGTTTTATTATAATGACGCTCTATAAAAACTCTATCTATTTTACCAAAGATTTTCAAAATTGTTCGTTTTGTAAAGCTTAATGGCATTTTCCAAAGTGGAGGCAAGAAACGTCTATTGGGTGTATCAAACACGACAACCTCATGTCCCATTCTTTCCAATACCGTTTGCAAGGCATAAGCCTGCAATATTCCTCCATAATTAGTATGGAGAGGTAATGTTAATATTCCTATTCTCATTCTTCATTTCCTCCTTCATTATTATTATTATCTCGATAAGTTCGATTAATTCCCTTTATAGATACCTTGAAACCATAATGTTTCAATCTACTTGATACGCTCCTAAAACTTACCTTACTAAAGAAAGGTATTTCAGGACGTTCTCCTTCCTCAAGATTATCCTTGGCTATGGCAAAAATAACCTCATATTCTGACCCAGAAATTGTATTTGTTTCTGGTACTTTAAAATTCTCACCCAATAATCTATTTGCTTTTTGACGATATCCCAAAGAAAAGAAATTATCTGCGGAAACATATCCTTGAAAGAACAAATGGCTTAGAACGCTTGAACCATTATACTTTTTTACGTGAATGAACTGTTTGTCACGTGAGTAAATATCACAAAACTCTATTGGACTTCCACCTTGATAAACATTTCGCCTGTCCATTAAACAATATCTATCGGGGTACTCATTGCATACGGCAAAATTATATTCTTGTTCATCCTTCCATGCATAATCGAGCATCGGTATATCAGACAACACAGCATCTTCATAATACTGTTGTACTTTATGCACGTAATCTTGATCAACCTCATACCATTTACCGTCATTCAAGAGGTACTGATGTCCTTCAAAATTCAAGTCTGCGTACAAGCACCTATATACTGACCAATTTCTTACCGGAGTTTCTTCAGCATTTAAGCAAGTTACCTTTTTCTTTTTGATGTCATTTAGAGAAAGATTGTTGCCATATTCGTCTTTAATAATTTCAATAGATAAATCATCATAAATATTATCTGTTTTCAACCTAAAGGATTCCAAAGAGTAATAATCTATTATCTCAGGTATAGATGTCCATATACGAGTAGTATTCGCTGAATTAAACTCTTCTAGCAGAAGTTGATCAAGTCTCTCAATTAAAGTCTTATCTTTAATCTCCTGTATTTGATTAATCCAATCGAAACCTGCATCACGATAATGATTACTTTTGTAAAGATGGTAACAATGCGTTAAGAATTCCTCTAATTCGTCATAGCTTTTATCTGTAGAAACAGAAAGAGAATCTGCACCAGATATTGTACCAGACAAATCCCCTTCAGAAGCTTTACCTGTCACAGACTTCAACAAATCCCTATCGACATCAATATTAAAATTACGAATCTCAGCTAATGCACTCGACTGAATTCGGTTGGTCAGAGGTACAGCCTCCATACTATTTATGTCAATACTACGCAACTTATCTGCATCTACACTATTCAGTGTTGCAAGTAAACCGAATCGTTTTTCAACGACATTTGATTCCAGCAAAGATCTGCCAAAGCCAAAACAAACAGCAAATATGCGATGCACATTTTCCCCTACATCTATTTGATATAAGATAACTGCAGACACACTTTTACCTTGTAAAGACTCTAAACCAACATATTCACCTTTAAGAAAGCTATTCACCCACTTAGGACTGACAGGTTGATTATTCTTATAATACAGAATCAATCCGTTAGCCAAAGTAAGCGAAGGAATATCAGGCTTTAAAACCCGGTTTATTGGTATTCCTTCTTTTATTAATGATATTGACAATTTTGTTTTTGCCATATATATTCCTCCTAAAAAAAAATCTTTGAATTCTCTTTATTTGAAAACCAACCATTTGCAACAACCCGTTTTTATCTCCTTCTTTCACCAACAATCACTCCCAATACTTCTGGTATCAACTTTTGCAACATCCAATATATCCCTATGCATATACCGACACACAGCAATGGTGCGGAAAGATAGCTAAAAGTCATTACGTACCAAGTATCACCCATTGGCATCACTTTATTAATTATTGTGATTACATAGCCTAAAATAAATGGATGAAGGGCGTAGATGAAGAAGGATGTTCTTGCCAATTTCTTGTTGATGCCATAAAGCTTCGGATACTTGCATAATGTTGATGCCAATAGGATGAGGGCAAAACTCAGGAAGATAACCAACCATGGATGAATCATCCTCGAAGTCTCGTTCCCCATCGCTGAACCAGAACAGGTCTGATATATCATCAACAATATTGCTACCGGACATATCAAATGTCTCCATTTCCATAATGCTTCCGTGAAATCCAGTTTTTTGAGAGCGAAGTAAGCTCCTATGCTAAAGAACAAACTTGCACAAGCTAATGTTCCACTAATCAATGAGCACTTGATATCAAATGTATATATCGCAAGCTGCAATATGATAAAAACGAAGTTTATCTTCTTGATGAGCCAATAGATAGCAGGTGATATAACGACCATAATAATCAGGTCTCTCATATACCAGAATGGCAAAAGTACCGGTCCGCTATTGTGAGTCTCAATACCTAGCCAAGTGGTTCTTTCTTCCCAAATACTACTATCCCATAACATGTGTAGATATCCGTTGTTTTGGAAATAGTCTAAGATACCTACCCATGGCTTTCCATGTAATAGGATTCCGCCTACCTTGAACATCAATGTCCAAAGAATAAGCAAAACGATCCATGAGAAATATGGTATTACCAAACTATGCCATCGTTTCCGTAATTTAGAGATGTAAACTGTCTTATTATATTCGTCTACCTTCAGGAACAGGAGATAGCCTGATATGATAAAGAAAATGGGCACTGCACTTCTGGCTATTACTACCGAAAAGAACAGTCGGATATAATCATAGACAGCCAATCCTGTTAAACCACTGGCATGAAGCTCTGAAACATCAATATCTGCTCCAAAACAATGAACGAATACTACAAGTATGGCGAGAGGGAATCGCAACATGTTGATACTCTCAGAGTACCCCCCCCGAATCGAATTATTTAACATATTTTCAAGTCTTTAAGTACTCTTCTTGTGAAGAGTTTTCTGCCTTTTTTATTAAGGAAGAAACTATTAAAGAAGAGTTCGTCATTGAACCTAAACTCACTATCCTTACTATAGTCTAAAGTTAAAACTACACGACTAACTTCTTTCAAATATCCGTAAATATATGTTTCTTCAAACTTAGGAGTATAATATTTAGCAAGATGCTCTGTAACTGGCGGTATGACATATACAGGTTTATAGCCTCTTTCTGTACAGAAGTCTATGAGTGTCTGCATCAATTTAATTCTATATGCTCTTCCTTCTTCGTTCTCTCTCGTAAGAGGAGCGTCAAAATCAGAAATACCAAACTGTTTTTTCCATCCATCAATCCAACGCTTAGCATCCTTCTCCAATTCACTATTCTTCATTGGATTATATTCTAATTGTGTTTCCGGACGAAGTCCACATTTCTTATCACTTCCTATGAAATATTTTATAAGCGCTTTGAATGCCTGCTTCTTAAATAGGATAGGATAGTTTGCATATCGCTGCGCTTCTTTGAACATATAAGGCTGAATAGGTTCACCCTGTATATCAAATTTAACATACTTCATAGCATCCATGAGACCTGTATTTTTATTAAGACCAGTGAATGGCATTATTGTGATGAGAACATAACCACCTCGTTTCAAAATGCTATGAAAGTGGCGAAAAAGATTATAATCTTCGAGTAAAGTCTGTGGTTGTTGAGCCCAATTCATTGCTTTTACATACAAGTCTGCATAATAGAAAGCCCACTTACCACCACTACTACCTAAATTTACGACATCAAAGTTTCGTTCATCATGCTCTCGATACCATACATTATCAGGATAAATTTCATGATTAGGATCCAAGAACATTGACTTATACCAATTAGTCTTGTACAAAATCTTGCATCCTGTAAAAACTCTAATTGCTTTTTTGATAACTCTTTTAATAAAACTCATATATGTTCATTTTTAATAACCAGGGCAACTGGTAGATTCAATATGATACTTATAATCCTCATCCAACGAAGCCACTTTCTTCATCTCATCTTCAGACAAAGAGAAATCGAAGATATCAAAATTCTCTGCAAGTCGCTTCGGTTTTAATGACTTAAAAACAGGAACCGTATGATTTTGTATATGCCATCTAAGAATAACTTGCCCTACAGACTTCCTATGCTTTTCTGCTATTTCCTTCAACATATCATTTTCCCTAATTTTTGGAATCATTCGGCATAGTGGAGAATAAGCTTGGATCGCAATATTTCGTTCTTTTAAATAAGAAACAATATCTTCAGCTGTACGCATAGGGTGAAGTTCCATCTGTACGCAATGCGGCATAATTTCAACACCTTCATTAAAAAGATGCTCAAAATGACGAATTCGATAGTTTGCCATACCGATGGCTCTTACTTTACCACTCTTATACACCTTCTCCATCTTGTGCCACGTATCAACATAATGGTCAGGATAAGGCCAATGCATAAGCCAAAGGTCTATGTAATCTGTTTGCAAGTTTGTAAGCGACATATCTACCTGTTCTTCTATGTTACCTAATGCTTGCTGGCTGTTTCCAATTTTTGTCGTAATGAAAATATCCTCACGTTTCACCCTTTGCTCTTTTAAGCATTCTTTCATCACTTGACCTACGACGTCTTCGTTACCATAGTCACGTGCAGTATCGAATGCTCTAAAACCTAACTTAAGCCCTGCTGTCACTAGCTTTTTCATGACAGGATAATCCATCCAATTTGTTGTTTCTACGATTGGGGGCATCTCCACTCCATTGCTTAATAAGATGTTGTTCATTTTATTTTATTTGAAATTAAAGTCATAAGTTTTTTCCTCATCTCTTTGTCCATTCCTAAGGTCAGTACAGAAACTGCTATAAATATTGTCGTCATCACACCTGTTAATAACAAGCGGACAAAAGAAGGTTCCATAAATTTATCAAAAAATAAAAATGGAATAATAGCAGAAACACATGATATCATCAAACATCTTCCATGCACATGGAACAGATATGAAGATATTGAATATGTAACATATTTCTTTAAGATAAGAATACTTGCAATTTCCGAAACAAACATTGTTATATTAGCAGCCCAAAACACTGCTTCTGGTGCCATTCCTAATTTCAAGAATAAATATGCTAATGGAAATGCGGCACATAAAATTCCTCCAATAGCCATATTGATAAGCTTCAAATGACCTGTGGCATGAAACACGGTAGTTCTTGGTGTCTTTAATGTCTGGATTAAACATAAAACTAACACCAGATTAAGAAAACTTACGGTATGTTCTGGATACTTACCCAACCATAATTTTAATATATAATCGGCCTCAAGCATAATAGGAAAAGAAATCATCCACATCAAGTAATATGAAAAACAACTGCTATTCACAACCAATTTCATCATACCCTTTACGTCTCCTTGAGCATATGACTTGATGATTTGGGGTCTAACTGCCGTCATAAAGTTATTAGAAAACTGCGTAACAGCACCCTGCACCTGATAAGCCACTCCACGTGCAGCATTCACTACAGGTCCAAAGAAAACATTCAACAACAAATTCAGCCCCTGTCCCTGCGCTAAGACTGAAATATTTCCTATCAAATCAGAGCCGGCATATCCAAACATCTCTTTATATAATCCTTTATCCTTATAAAGCTTCAAGGAACTTTCCTTATAATTTCTAGAACAATATATACGATAAAAAAATATAATAGATACTTGAATTAAACAGAGCAGGGCTGCATAAAATACCAATTTATCAAAAGGCGAGATTATTAACAAATAAACCACTAATAATTTACATAGCACTTCCACAATTCCAACCCAAGCATAGATTTTCATATTCTCATGAGCAATGATCGTTGCATTATATGGAACTTGTGTTAGTGTAAAAAAACAGGTAAGAATAGATATTTGATATACCCAAAATGCCGCAAACATACGATATTCAGGGATTGTCATCTTTTCATAAAAGAACCAAAGACCTATTGTTTCTGCCAATAATATAACAAGCACACCTATTAAAAGATGTATTAGGAACGCAACATTAAAAACCTGATTTAACCGTTCATAGTTTTTCTTACCTAATTCAAATGTTATATAGCGAGAAGTGGCAGCACCCAATGAACCATTTAAGAATGTAAACATCGTAACAATACCGCCGACAACATTATAGATACCAAAATCTTCTATTCCTAAAGTTTTAAGAACAACACGTGATGTATAGAGCGAAACGCCCATTATCAGCATCATTCTAAAATACAGGAACATCGTATTCTTTGCTATTCGTTTGTTATTTGCCATATTTTCTTTTTTCATTATGGTCTCCAATAAACATTTTCAGCAATCACCTTAGCAGGATTACCAGAAGCAATGCAATGAGCAGGGATGTTAGTTGTAACAACACTATTGGCAGAAATAATAGCCCCCTCACCAATTGTTACACCCTTGGTAATACTAACGTTTGAGCAAATCCATACATGGTCACCAATTATTACCGGTGCCTTGTCTTTGTATCCCTTAATGATGACATGATGACCGCCATTGTTATCTCGTATCCAAACATCACGTCCTATATGAACATCATCTCCCAATACGATCTTCTCTGAACAAACTATATTCAAGCCAATATTGGTAGCACAACTACCTATTAACAACTGTGCGCCCTTGAATACCTGCACATCACTATCATACTTAAAATAAGAATGACCTTTACCAAAACTCAGTTTGGCACTATCCTCTACCAAAAGTCGGAACTCACCCTTACTACCACGTGTTCGCTTCTGATTAAGACTTACCTGACCACCAACTTCAATATTTGCAGTCTTGGCGATATCTATGGCACAATGAGAAAGGACATTGAAGACTTTTCCTTCTAACAGGTTGCTATGGATATTCTTTCTACAGTAATTCCAATAGAAGATACGGAGCAACTGCATTGGGCTCTTCTTATTGAGATAAATGACACGAAGGATATTCTTTACCTTTCGCTTAGCAGAAATCTTATCATTACTCTCGTATGGGAAGAACTTAGCTGCACATTTATCAAATGGCATTTCATCAAGTGCCTTAAAGAATTCATCTCGATTGATATTGGCAGGATAAGGAAGCTTACCACCCATAATAGCAGTGCTATTACCTGGAACAATATCCTTCAAAGAAAACTCTTTAACAACTAACTTATCCTTAATTTTATCAAAGTATTCTAAACCTTTCTTAGAATTAATCATGATAAGAGAGGTTCCTAAGTTCTGTTCCAAAGAAGGATCTACCTGTCCGATTCCCCAGAAATCACCAAGAGTGATGTCACTCATACGTGGAATCCCCTTAAACTTACATTCATAACAAGAAGGTCGCTCAAAGACATTGTCGTGATATCCACGGCGATAATCATCCTCATGACCTTCGCCATAATATACCTGACCATTCTCGAAAGTTATCTTTCTAGCTAGACTATGCCAACCATGATCTTTGTTTTTGTCCTTAATAGATACTATCTTAGAACCATATCGGGCTTCCAAAGACTCCTTATACTTCTCAAAGACCTTTGGAGAGTTCGTTGCACGACAAAGGAAATCTACAATGATAAGATTATCGTAATCCTTACGAAGGAAGCTTCTCAGAGCAGCCATCTGACAAGGTGAACCACAGGCTAAAACCTTTTCGCCAGCAATCAGCAACTGCTTGATCTGCTTATACAGACCTTCCGCATTACTTTGTACATACTTGGAACTACGAAGGCGCTTCAAATCTTTCTTGTCATTAGAAATAAAGTTGAATACTTTCAAGTCATCCGTATAGATGGCACCACTAACATATCCCTTCTGCTTATACATGGCTTGTGCAAGAAGAGTAAAGATACCACCAGATGTACTATCAAAGCGAATAACAATATCCTTGTTATAACCACCAAAAACCTTTGGCTCAGACAAATCATTATGCTTCAACTTGTCGATGTTGATTATCGGACAAATTTTCTCGCAAAGATGACAATCAGTACACTTTTCTTTATCAACCTCAGGATACCAGAATCCTTCATGGTCTGTACGGAAAGTAATCGCCTGCGCATGGCACACGTCACCACAAGCATGGCAACCACAACAATCTTTTTTATTCTTTATATCAATCATTTTAATAAACCTCGTTGAATTTTTCCATTCTGAGTCTTTGGTATTTCATCTATCCATTCATAGTGAACAGGAAGTTTATAAGACTCAAGTTTACCGTTCAGTTGGTTTTTAACATCATCAAAAGTAATGTCACTATCTTGGTCTTTCACGATGAATGCCTTAACAACCTCGCCAAGAACACCTTCCTCATCTGGCACACCAATACAAGCACAATCTGCTATACCAGAAATCTTGAATAACTGCTCTTCTACTTCTATAGGACTTACCTTCTTACCACCGACATTTATCAGTTCTTTCTTTCTGCTTATTAAATAAATATATCCTTCTTCTGTCTTATATCCCCAATCACCTGTACGGAAATAATCACCAAAGAAAGATTCCTCTATTGGCAAGTCAAGATATCCATGAGTTACATGGTCACCTTTTACACAAATTTCACCTTCTTGATTTACACCACATTCTATTCCATTTTCATCCAGCACCTTAATATCAGTATTTGGTGAAGCCTTTCCTACAGAATCCAAATGTGCCTTATCCTGATGAAATTCCATGAAAGCAGAACGAGAAGCTTCCGTCAAACCATAGTGCATACATACTCGGGCATGAGGAAGCAGATCGGCAAGTTCCTGCTTCTCATCCTTAGAGAAGAAAGCACTGCCCATTTCTATATATCGAAGCTGTTCATTGAATTCACCCAGTTTATCTCCTGTAAGTTTTTTGAGGTATCGCCAACTGGCAGGAACCATTGTGAAACCGGTAACATGTTCCTCCTCCATCGTGCGATATATCTTCTTTACATTGGCAAAGCTACCGAGCAGAATCAACGTCGCTCCCTTAGAAAGACAACATCTTACTCTACCCAAGCCAAAGGAATGGCTGACTGGAAGAGCTAGAAGTTCGACATCTTCCTGTGAATTACCAATAAACTCATTGATATTTCTTGCTGCAGCAGCCTCATTATCATAAGTCAAAGGCACACCTTTAGGTTTACCTGTAGTACCTGTTGTAAAAAGAATGTCTGCAACTTCATTTCCATCAGAAAACAAAGGTGTAGAGAAATCAGCAGTTAACTCTGCAAAGTCTTTCAATTTAGCCTTAGCAACCTCCTGCTCGCTTTCATCAAAACCAACCAGAAGATTAGCATGCGTTTGCTTCACAATATAATCCAATCTAGTAGGATTCGTAGCAGCATCAATAGGAACTACCTTTAATCCAGCTAAGTGTGCACCAAAATATGCATACACAAACTCTATCTGCTTACCGGCTGCAAGGATAACAACATTTCCTTCGTTTTGTGATAATTGAGATTTGAAATAATCTCTTACTCCCAATATGCGTTGACATAACTGAAGATATGTTGCAGATTTCTTTCCACTCTTTACAACTACCTTATCGGGCTGCACGGCCGCCCACTGCCATATTTGTTTTTCGATACTTTCTAACATATAAATTATCCTTTGTGTTATATATTTCTATTGTATCGTCTCTCTTGTGTTCTTTGAACTCTAAGATATATTATTCTGTCAAATCCTCAATGAGACTAACAATATCTGACACATCCTCCAAGTCCATAATCATATCAGATGTAATCTTCACATTAAATTCCTTCTCCAACTGAGAGATAATCTCTACATTATGTAGAGAATCCCACTCATCAGGCTCACCGATTTCGGTATCCATATCGATTTCTGTTGTTGGTACATTAAGTACACGTGCTATCAATTCTATTACTTTTTCTTCCATAATTTATTTCGTATTAAATATTTTACTATTTTTATACCCTTGAGTCACACTTTCTTAAACTTCTACCTAAGACGGTACTGAGGTATCCTCACTGCTTTCAATTTCGATAATAGCAAATCAATCGCAGTTTTTTTATTTTCCAAACCCCTTAATTCTCTGTTCCTCTTTCAATGAGCAAACAAGTAGCTGTCCGTGTTTCTCGGCTACAATATAGCCATCCAAGCCTTGAACTACCACCTTGCTTTCATCGGCTGCATGAACCACGCAGTTCTTGCATTCATACAAGCGGATGTCTTTGCCGACCTTGGCATTGCCTGCCTTATCCTGTGGAAGCAGGGTTCGGAGGCTACCCCAGCTGCCTAAATCACTCCAGCCGAACTCGGCTGGTAAGGTATAGATTTCCTTAGACTTCTCCATCACGGCATAGTCAATGCTGATCTTCTCGCAGGTTGGGAAGAGTTTACCGACCACCTCTTTCTCCTGTTCGGTATAGAAAGAAGGTACCATCTCGTCCATGATGCTGGCAAGGTTTGGCTGGAAGGTGCGGATTGCCTTGCTGATGGTATCGATGTTCCATACGAAGATTCCGGCATTCCAATAGTAATTGCCAGCAGCAAGGTATTGCTCGGCTGTCTCCAGGTTTGGCTTTTCCTTGAAAGCCTCAACCTTGTAGATTTCATCTACGGATGTCGGCTCTGCTGCGGCGATATAGCCATAGCCAGTTTCTGGGCGGCTTGGCTTAATACCGATGGTTACGATGGCGTTCTTATCGGAAGTATAGCTCAAAGCCTTGTTGAGCACTCGCTGATACTCCGAGGTATTGATCACCAGGGCATCGGATGGTGTCACCACGATGTTGGCATCAGGATGCTTCTTCTGAATCTTCCAGCAGGCATAAGCAATACATGGAGCGGTATTGCGAGCCTCCGGCTCTGCTAATATGTTATCGACTGGCATGTCAGGGATTTGCTCCTTGACAATGCGAATATATTTCTCATTTGTCACTACCCACATGTTTTCGACAGGACAGATTGGCTTCAATCTATCTACTGTTAATTGTATGAGGGAACGGCCGACTCCCATCACATCAATGAACTGCTTTGGGTAATCGGGGGTTGACATAGGCCAGAAGCGGCTACCAACGCCGCCGGCCATAATTATAATTTGTATGTCGTGCATAGATCTTGTTATTTATTTCGAAAACCTACCCGTCCTTCCTTACCGTTAAGGAAGGCTCCACCTTTCTCACCAAGCCTCTCTTTCCTCAGGAACGAGAGGATGTAGCTGGCGACGCTATAGCTCTGCCAGAATTTTGGTATCGGCAGCGGAGCCTGTGCCCACAAGGGGCTGCCGATGATTGTTTACGCAATAGAATTGCGATTGTTTGTCGGCTGGCGCATTATTACTGCCTTTCATGGTTGTTTTTGATTATCTAATTTGATAGAATTTTGTATATTTGCATTCATCGCATTAGCTATAACACCCGCCAAATAATTTTGATTTTGCAAGTTCTGATAAGCTTCCCAATCCCAAAATAAATAAGTATCCCAAAGACCTAAATCTATCTCTGTCTTGAGTTCCTCCATCTTTTCAGGAATAGCCTTTCCGTTCTCATCAAAATAATCTTGCCAACAGGAACGTTTTCTAAAAACATTAATGATGTTTAGCTCTCCTGGCGTAAACAACAATGACATATTTACAGAATAATTAACGACTTGCTTTTCCTTATCGCACTTACACGTGGAAAAAACTATATCCACATATTTCTTTGCCACAGCTCGTACAGCCAATAATCTTGTATTAGATGAGAAATAGGCATCGACATCAGAAAAGAATATATCATCGCAGTTTCCCTTGTTAACTTGCCCCTTCATCAACTCTAAAGTATCCTTATCGATTAACTTATGCTCAAACTTCATATCTTCTATTTGAAATAGGTCATTTATAGGCTTAACAACTGGAATGCCTAACTTGCACAAAGCTACAAGAACGGCTCTCTTCTCCACAACATCAAGGGAATTATTGAATTCCGATGTTGCTTTGTCGAAAGTTTGTCCTTGCTTGGCATAACGACTGAACACATCCAATGCCTTGATTGCAATCTTACGCACCTTATTCACCTTTCTGTTTTGGAAGCTATGTTGGAACCATGCTCCAAAATAACCTCCAAGAAAAGCACTCAAGAGTGCTAACAATACGTTTATTATTATTTCCATAACATTATCTCCTCATTTGTTTGGCAACAACTCCAAATAGTCAACAAGGCACTTGAAGTCTTCAAATTGCTTGACATACACAGAAATTTACTTTTCTACATTTTCTTTCATATATCCCAGCAAAGCTTCAAATCTCTTCTTTCGAGACCCAATCGACTTTGTAGATTGCTGCATAGACTGAATATACTTTTGTATATATGGATTCGTTTCCTTTAGCTTAACCTTCGTGTAAAATTCCAAGAAACACTTCTTGTATAAGTTTACATCTTTATCCTCTGTAAATAAATAGTAAGCAAACATCCACATTGCATATAGATGAGAAACACTATTTTTATAATAGAGTTGCATATCCTTTATAAGAGTATCCAAAATAGATGCAGTCTCTATGAATGCTTCTTTCACACCTTCCATAAGTTCATCATCCATAGCATTATCAATAAAGTATTTCTTATATAATACATCAAGCTGGGATTTATTACTATCAACAACCTTGCCTTCTGCCAATGAGAAATATAGCTCAGAACAATACTCTATATCTTCATATCTTACTTTATCTAATCTATTAAGAATATGATTAAAAGGATTCACTTCTGGCAATGTTGACAATAATTCATACAACTTATATTGGCTATACATCGCTTTTCTAAACTCTTGTGCAGACAGTGGTTCACCATTTCGGTTCAACCTATCGAAAACAGCATTTATAGTCTCTTCCTCATCCGAATCGATAAATACAACGCTAATTTGATACTGCCAAAACTCACGTTTAATATCTACATAATCCGGTTTCGCCCAATCCTTGAAGTATGTACCATCTACAAACTGCTCGCAATAGCCATCATCAGAAGAATCTACTGGTAAAGCCAAATTACCTTCTATAAATTTAAATATAGATGTCAAACGTTGTTTGCCATCTATAACGTCATATTTCGTTTTGCCAGAATCTTGATCTATGAATTCATGAAGGAAGATTGGTGGAATAGGAAAGTTCTTAACAATTGAATCAATAAGAAAAGATTGCTTTTCTATATTCCACACCTCTGAACTTCTTTGGTACTTTGGATTCAAATTGATTTTATCTAAACTTTTAAACTCCCAAAGAGTAGCTATCGTAAAATCTGTCTCATGTCGTTTAAACCTTTTCATAATTTCATTAAATTAGTAGAATTTGGAATTACTACATACTGATCAAACAATGTCATAAGTACTGCATTTAGTACCTCTGGTGGATTAGGATTCACCATAACCAAATGCTTTATATCACTGGGCATCTCCGAAAGATATGTATCTATCTCTTTGCGATCAACATGCCAATAAGAGACACCACAGATAACTACACTGTCATCTTTCTTCAAAGTCTTTGCCAAAACTTTTATGTGATTACGTATATCCGCAGACCAAGATTGTTTTAATCGGGAAGAGTCACCTGCTGGAGGAATAAGTGCATTTATAATATTCAAACAATCTAAATTCTTGTTGTCATATCTAAACTCATCTAATTTATGATTATCAAAAGAATTACGATTAGGAATACTATATGCCGCCCTGTCACGTTTTGTTGAATGAAAAGCAATAGAGCCATGAGGCTTGTAGATGTGTATTTTTTCTTTTGTCGAAGAAAAGCCATCTATACTATAAGGTATAGAAAACATATCCAACAAATTTTCCAGCCAAACATCATAGTTTAAAGACACTATACTGACCGTCTTTATATTACTATCTGCATTCAGCTGCCTCAAATATTTAGTCCATCCCCAACTTTTAAGTTTCCCTTTAGTTTTTGTAATATCGACTTTTCGTGTATAATAGACAAAAAGAGACATCAAATATTGTTCTAATTCATTATAAGCACGTATATAAATCTTGTCCTTAATCTCCGTACGCTGCGGTAAAATATTGGCACATGTAATAACTTCTTCTATTATTTCCAAAGCTTGCTCCTTATCAAGATAAGGACGTGCCCCCAATGTCCACAAATTGGGACAATTTTGAAATGACAGGAAACCAGGCGTTTCGTTTTCTGGCCATGGCACATCTGCGCCACATGCAAATAAATTATTCAAATTTATTACATCAGACTTACCTATGTTTTTCATCATATCAATAGAAAAGCCATTGCCAAGAAGTATAAAAACATTCTTTTGAGATGCCATAGTTTTAAACTTTAATTTAATTTTTGAAAAACTCTTTGCCAATTTTCAAAGCCAACTCAGAAGTCTTAATGGGTTCTATATTTAACATAGGTAATTCCTCATTATGATTATTTCCTACGATATCACCTAAAACTTGTTGCTTTGTCAAAATAACAATATGTGAACAATCTTCCATTTGTTTTGCCAATACTCCTTGCACTTCTTTGCGATTATTCTCGTTACCAACAATAATATACTTTACATCCGAAAAAGAAAAGTTCACACCGTTTTTACCCAATATTGATTTTTTATATCTCTTTTTAAAATCTTGATACTGACTCTCAAAAAGGCACAGTTCGTAGCCTTTAATATCCTCCTGATGAGGAACTAGTCTTACTTCCTTTTCATCATAAAAACGATATTTTTTATATCTTCTATTAAGCAAAACTCCTTCTACTAATTTCATATAAGCAAAGGGAAACATAGCTTTTTCAATTACAGACTTATCTTTTGATGCAGCAGCCTCTACAAGCCTATTAATCATTCTTTTCTTATAATCAGAATTAGTATGACAATAGCAAACTGGATTAAAACCGTTTTTCTCTCCCCATTCTCTAGACAATCCAATAGCATAATCTCCATATGCCCATTTTGATTCAGTAAATTCAGACAAAGGCAAATCACAAAGACTTACCATTGGAAAAGCTATTCCTCCTATCTCTCTAAAAGACAATATGTTTTCCAAACTATAAGAAAAATACAATTTCTTTGCCTTGAGAATGCCCATCAAACCGTCCTTTTTAGTTTGGTGCCATAAAACATTTGAACTCAATCCCATAATAATAACATATTATTCTATATATTGTAAAAGTCTTGCTCCCCCTCCATCTGTCGGGGAGTATATCTTCTATATAATCGCCAAAATTAATGTCATTCAACTTGCAGCTCTCAAAAAGTGAGAACATAGTATATTACCATTACGGCGTCCCCACTATATTATAGAGTCAGAAGCATTCCTCCATACAAGCTAAAGTAACTTTTGTTCTTCTATCACCAGTTTACTCAATACCGGTAAGAGCTTTTCTATTTTGCGGCACTTCACCTTATTATAATAGAAGTCTATATCATCGAGGAGGTCATAAGCCTGGTCTTCGGGCATATCACCACCATAACCGCCAGCAACGATTGTTATGGCGGCTAGCTTACGAGCATCTAAATGGGTATGGAAGTCATACGTACTTCGAAGTAGCATAGGAAGAGCATTGTACATGATGTTACAATAGTGCAGCAAGTCTTTGAAGTCTTCAGATTCCGTCAAGTAGGCTTCAAGCATCTCTTCCTGATATTGGCGGAGAAGCAACAAGTATTTTTCCTTTTCTACCTTACCTTTTATGTTTTGGGTCATCACCCAAAACAGGGCATGAGATAGGACGATTTTATCTTCAGAAGGGTGGCAATAGAAGAGGTCGTCTTCAGGGCTATTACTCTTAGCCCATTGTTCTTCTAACTTACCGATTATTTCCTTTCTAAAGGAATTTCTATCTTCTTTATTCATTGATATATTGCTATTTTATTTTGTTTCTTGTCCCCATACTGCTACAAGACGGTCTTTCCAGAGTTTCAGAGGACAATGGGAATTGAGTTCTACATATAGTTTATTGACAGCATCTAGGAACTTGTCTAGACCTAACTCTACCAACGGATGGAAAGGAAGGTAAGTTGGAGCGAGATTGCGATAATCTACGTTCTCAATATCCATTCCTAAGCCCATGGTTTGACCGGCATTGGCAGACATAACAAATATATTGTCGGGATGCTCGCTTTGCCATATCTGGACAAAGGTTGGGCACGGACGCTTCATTATACCAAAGAAATGCTCCTGGTCTTTGATGCTTGAAAGATGCAAAAAGTAATCACCCCAATCGGCATAAAGAGTAACGGAGTTTTCTCCGCCCAACATCAAATAGACATGGGCGTAATAGGTCTTGCCGGATGGTGTCTTGGTCTTGTAGATGATCTCGACATCGTCTTTATGATAGACGAGGGTGCGGGAGCTACCTAAAAAGAAGGTTGCTCCTGGCTTTATGGAGAAATAAGATTTCATGATTTTATATTTGGTTCCTCATTGCAGTATCGCTCTGCACTGGTCGTCGCTCGAATGAGGAATATTGTTTATTCTACTTTTGATAGGATTACCTCTGGGGAGGTGCCCATCAGGGTTATGGCGGAAATCTTATGACCGCCATTGGCGTTTAATGAATGACCACAATGATAGAGGCTGTCATCTATAATAAGCCAGCGGTCATGAGACTCGTTACGCCATTTTCTAATGTCTATATGATTATCGGGGAATAGGCGGTCATGCTCATCCATGAGACGTTGCATTCCTTGACCTACACCTACAGTATAAACTGTCGCTGAAACTTCCGGTTTACGAACATCTAACACACTCAGGGTTAGCGATGAAACATAGCCATCTATGATAATTACTCGATGATTGGCTGCACGAACCAAGTTCTCCAAAGCAACTCTTGCTGTGTAGAAATCACCTTCGAAGAAGACCATTTCTGCAGGAGGGGTCGAAGTCCGAATAAAGAAATCAAGCTGCTGTTGCTGCTTAGCTTGGGTATCCTTTATTCGTTGCATCTCATCATGCTGCAACATAAGTTTGCAGTCAATACGCTGCTCCATTTGAAGCATTTGCTGATGTACTGCATATCCACGAAGAAGATATTCCTTCAAAACATTGTTTGCCCATTGACGAAAGCGAATACCTTGATGACTATTTACACGAAAGCCGACGGATATAATCATATCAAGATTATAGTAATCCATATTACGTGTAACCATACGATTGCCTTCTTTTCTAACTGTTCGGAATTTCCGAACAGTTGCTGACTGCATCAATTCTCCTTGCTGATAAATATTAGTAATGTGCTCACTAATATTAGCTTTACTAGAACCAAAAAGTTCAACCATTTGAGCTTGCGTAAGCCATACCGTATCTTCTTCTATTTTTACTTGAAGAGAAATGCTTTCATCTGGTTGATAGAGCACTATCTGAGATTCATCAGTAGTTGCCTGTATTTTGTTATTGTCGTTTGCCATAATCATACATTTTTATTGCTAATATAGCGACAAAAGTACGATTTAATTTCGTAATCACCAAGGATTTAAGAGAAAATCTTCATTAACTAACCATTTTTAGGCTATCAGCCTATCTTGTTTCTTCACCCCATACTGCCACAAGGCGATCTTTCCAGAGTTTCAGTGGGCAATTCTTGGAGATTTCGGTGTAGAGCTTGAGGCTCTTCTCGGTTAACTTGATAATGCCTTCGGATACTGAGGGGTGATAAGGGAGAGCGGCTGGCTTTATTTTGCCATTCCAATCTACCTTTACATCCATGCCTAAGCCCATCGTCTCCTTACCATTCATTGACATGATGCCTGCCTTCTCGAAATCATTGTTGGTCAGGATTTCTACGAATGTAGGACAAGGGCGCTTCATGATGCCGTCGAAATGGTCGATTTGGGTTATTGAATCCAAGTGGAGGAAGTAATCACCCCAATCGGCATAAAGGGTTACCTTGGTATCATCTACGATGTACATGTAAACATGGGTGTAGAAGTTTTTCTTACCTGACTGGTAACGGTAAATGATTTCGATGCTATCTTTATGATAGACGAGGGTCTGGGAGCTACCTAAGAAAAAGGTTGCTCCTGGTTTGATTGATAAAAAGGGTTTCATGATTTTACTATTTGGTTCCTCATTGCAGTATCGCTCTGCACTTGTCGTCGCTCGAATGAGGAGTTTTTTCTTTCTAATGTTCCACAGATTGAACGGATTAACACAGATATTTAGACCTGATCGGTCTGGAGTTTTATCACACGCAGATTGCGCTGATGACGCAGTTTTTTTATTACTCCGACAGATACCTAACTATCCAAGGTTTCAACTCAGGAATGTCTACTTCTATCGTATCCCATAGACTTTCGGGGTCTATGGTATAATAGCCATGCACAAGGACATGGCGCATACGCTCAATCTGACGCCAATTCACGTCAGAATGAGAATCACGAAATTCTGTTGAAAGCATATAGACAGCCTCGCCTATTACTTCTACCAATTTGGTAAAGCCATAAAAGATGAGCTTATTCTTCTTGATATCTTCAAAAGTATATTGAGCATGAAACTCCTCTATACTTTCTATCGCTTCAAGAATATGCTCTAACCTTCCCCTATCTCTAACTTTTTCTCTCATAAATCAAGAATTTATCTTGGTTGGCTGTTTCTTGAGCAAAAGGGAGGAGACGATTAGCCTCTACTATATCCACCTTGCGATGAAGCAAATCTTCCAAATTCAACATAATACCTGCTATTTTCATCAGAGAAATTCGATTATGCTGACGATCATACTCTACAAGAATGTCTATGTCACTATCAGTAGTTTCTTCTCCTCGTGAGCATGAACCAAAGAGCCAAGCCTTTGTTATTGGCTGGCTACCAAAGAAATCTTTTATCTTTGGAATCATATTTTGTACATTCTTACTAATCATAACAGCGTAATTTTATTGGTTTTAATGAAGTTTATACCCCATTTCTCTGTTTTTGGTGCAAATATAGGCTTTTTCTGTGAAACTACCAAATTTTTGGAGGAGTTTTTTCAACTCAATGTATTTCACCAATACTGCGTCTCTACTATATCAGCAACAAATACTTTTCCTTTCCTACCTTACCTCTTATGTTTTGGGTCATCACCCAGAACAGGGCATGGGATAGGACAATTTTATCTTAGGAAGGGTGGTAATAGCCTACCATAGGGATTAGGGATTCAACTTTCTTCAATGATTTCCAACAAATTTCTACTTATCGTAAGCGTTGCACCACTGATGTACTTGATTTCGCTGCCGATGACGGCTTTCTTGCCATTATAGCTCTGTACGTATGCTTCCACACCTTTCATGCTACCTGACACCACTCGCACTTTGATACCTTTCTTCAAAGGAACAGGGACAGCAGTGACAGGCTCTTCGTCATTCTCAACAAAATATCGATAGTTGGCAATAACCTGGTCGGGAATCTGGTATATTTTCCTTTGTCCAGGCATCGTCAGCATCTTATACACATCCGAACGGAAGCGGATTTTATCAAGTTGTCTCTGAGAGACATTGCAAAAGATGAAGGTAGAAAGAAACAGCTTTTCTTTCACTCTTCGCTTATTGGAACGCTTGTCGAGATAAACTACTTTTACCTTGGGAATCCAGTAATCAAACCAGACATGATTGTAATTAAGATTGATTCGTATAGAATCAGCTATTCTCGTTTCACAATTCACTCTCACTACAGCCACATACCATCCTGCATCTGCCGGTTTTTCAAGCCCTTCATTAGGCATTTTGGGAGTCAATTTCTTAGCGCTTTCTTCACTTTTTGCCACGGCTTCGCCGTCGTCCCCTGCAATAGTGGACGTAACTTGGGATTGTATATTTGTCTCTTTCATCATGCGAATCAAGTTCGTTTTTTGATGTCGATCATCTGAATCTCTACATAAGAGACACAGAAATGACGAAAACATTCTTTCAATCAACGACTTAGGAAATTGCGAACGATAAGAATTCTAAAAAAATGTTGATTTTCGTAGAATGATATTAATTTTTTAACACGCATAATTTGCTAGTTTGCAACAATATTCGTATTTTTGCAGTGAGTATCTGTGTCTCTTATGTAAAGATTCAGAAAAATTGGTTCATTTTGGTTCATTTTTCAAAAACCCTCTTTTATTCTTTTTTGCGGCTTATAGAACTGCCAGTATCCTGGCATTGGCATCATCCACTTCTGAGCTTTTGATGGAGCGGAGATAGATCTGTGTGGTGGTTACGGAATGATGCCCCAATGCCTCGCTGATGACGGAGATAGAGATATGGTTGTCTCTTGCTGCCGTTGCCCAGGAATGGCGGGCGACATAGAGGGTGAGTTTGCCCTTGATACCGATCTTAGCACCTAACTTCCTGAGGTGGTAGGAGATACGGGCTTCGGCATTTCGATATTGGCGTACCAGGGCTTTCTTTTTGTCAATAGTTTTATCCTGACTCTTATTTCCATCATCAACAAGGAAGGGGAAGAGATAAGGTGAGGAGGCGGTCTGCGCCTGATACTTTTCCAACAACTCCTGCATCTCCTTCTCCCATCGGATGGTGAGGCGCTGTCTGGTCTTGCTTCGGGTGTAATGAAGATAACCGTCCTTGAGGTCGGATTTGCGGAGGTGAGCCAGGTCGATGAATGAGATACCACGCAGATAGAAACTCATCAGGAAGGCATCTCTTGCCATCTCTTCTTTGGGAGTGAGATCCTTGACCGACTCCAGACGCTTGATCTGTCTGACAGATTCTGTGGGTATGGCTCTCTTGCGGGTTGGGGCAATACCGGTATAGGTATCCGAGAAGGGATACTGCTGTGGCGTCAGTCCCTTCGCCACGGCTTTGTTGTAGGCAGCACGGAGGATGCGGAGGTAGAAGGAACTGGTGTTTCTGCATACCTTTGCCGTATGATGCAGGTATGCCTCATACGAGTGCATCACTTCTGCATCTATCTCACTCAGGGCGATGTTTTTGTTGTCCCGGTATCGTTTAAAGCTGTTGAGGGTTGCTCTGTAATGCAGCGAGGTGCGGTATTGCCCGTTTTTCTGCAACAGGGCGATAAGAAGGTTCATAAACTGAAATAAAGACTCTGATTTTTTCGTGTTTCTTGGCATAATACGTATATATTTTGATGTTTACAAAAAAAGGGGACCGGCCACTGCCAGTCCCCAAGACGAGAGAGATATAAGTGTTGACTAAGTCAACAACGAGGCAAATCACTTTGCCTTATATCTTTATGTACCTAATAACATAAAATCTAAATTAATCATCCTGTGTCAAACCAGAATAACGAATACCAGAAACTTTATACTTGTTTCCCGGTTCGTCATCATTGAATGACACATAGAAAACGATGCTGTCGGCAGGAGTTCCATGAGGAGTCAGACCTTGTCCAGGCAAGACCTTACCACCCTCAACATTCACCTTACAGTCATAAAGAGAACCATCCTTATTATAAGCAGCATTAGCTGCCTCACCATTAGTTGTGAAACTGAGATTCTGAACATCAGATGTCATTCTCACCTTAAAGTTCCAGAAATTACCATTGTCACTAATCCACATCTGGTCGCTCACATTAGCTGCAGTATTGAATGTATTGACAAGGAACTTACCCATACCAAAAGGATCAAGAGCTGTCACATTATTATTAGCATCAACCGCATCCACAGTAACATACCACTCACCGGCGAGAGCCTGAGTAGCAGTACCACCGACTTCATCCTTCTCGCATGAAGCAAAAGTCATGCAGAGGATAGCCATACATAAATATATTAATTTCTTCATAACGATAATCTTCTAAAATTACTTATTCAAAACTACATGGAACTTCATGGATGATACATATTCTGCATCCCAGGTGTAAGATGAAGAAGCTGTGTCAAACTTACCAGAGAAGCCAACCAAGCTATCACCCCAACCACCAATAAGGCTATTGAGAAGTGTCATCGTACCATCTTCGGCAAACTTCACATCACCTTCCATATTGTAATTGCTGCCATATGCAGCTTTCTGAGAATACCAACCACCCAGCAAATCGCTTACATGATAAGTACCATCGCCATTGTTGATAATGATAACCTCGAAATTATCTCCAAATGCCTTATTACCGCTATAGTCACGATAACTGTTGGCAGCATCTGTATAGAAGACACCCTCCTTAGCATCCGCAGGATCGGTAACGATGACGGTTCGGGAAACCGAAGCACTGAATCCATCTGCATTGGTAGCAGAATAGGTCAATGTATAAATACCCGACTTGGAGGTATCCACCGTTCCTGTTACCTTCAGCTGAGAAGAAATATCCTCGCCATTCAGATCACCAGCACATCCAGGGTCTGTAAAGGCAGCACCCTTATCAGCGTACATGGTTGCATCACCCTTCAGAGTGAGCACTGGATAATATGTGATGCTTGTTACACCTGCAGAACTATCATCATCGCAACTGGTGAAGGAACCTGCCGATGTCAACAGCAAAAGCATGATATAAAATATATTCTTTTTCATTGCTATATTCATTTTATTAATGAAACACTGTTAGACTACTCACCCCAGAACACAGGCTTGGTATAGTCTGAATTGGTGAATGCAGGAGTGTTGCTATTACGAGAAGAAGAAGACTCTGCGTATGGGAAACGCTCCAGAAGCTTGTTGGCACCAACCTGACTGAACACATCGATAGGAGTATAGAGTGTACCCGCCTGATAACCGCTGTCGGTGAAGGAACCGTCATCACCCTTGGTATAGAAATCAGAACCCTTCTTGGTCGTATCAAAAGCAGGATAATCCAGGCGGCGAAGCTCACACCATGCCTCGAAAGTATTTACACCAGCCAGGGCAATCCACTTCTGAACACCGATGCTCTTCTTGTAATTCGCCATATCGAATGGGAACTGAGCGATGTGCTCAGCTGCACCCTCTACACCAGCAGATGCAAAAGATGCCTCAATTGCCTTGTTATAATGTGCCTTAGCATTAGCCTCGTCATTAGTACGTGCATAATACTCAGAGATGAAGAACTCGGTCTCAGCAACAGAAAGCAAACTGAGTGGAGAAGTTGCAGTCTCAATAGGACGGCACCACTTGGTAAGGCTTGTGGTACTTGGATAATTGGTACCGGAAACACCACCCACATATTTACCATCAGCATTCTTCTCGAAGAAAGCAGCCAGACGAGGATCGGTATAAACCACATCACCATTGGCATTCTTAATCTGCATAGAACCGATGATAGCCAAATTTGCACAGACATTTTCCTGAGTAGAACCCCATGCAGAAGAGAACTCCTCTGAATAGAATGGGTTCATGGAACCACTTTCTGTTCCCCAGCAGCTGGTGTAAGCAATATCCTTGGTTGGGAAATCATTCTCATCAATCAAAGCCTTTACCTTTGGCAATACAGAAGAATCCACATTAGCCTCACGCATCAGAAGCTTCAACTTCAAAGCCTTGGCAAACTGAATCCACTGCTCTGCACTGGCATCAGGGAAGAGGAAGTTGGTGCAAACAGTGTTAGAAGCACTTGCCTTAGACAAAGCATTGTCTATTTCGGCAATGAGACCATCATATACGGTTTTACCATCATCATACTTTGGTGAAAGATTATCTGCATCCAAAGCCTCTGTATATGGAGTCTCGCCGAAGCAATCTACCAATGTCTCAAAGGCGAAGGCACGCAGAGTAGTGGCAGCAAGATAGGTTCCCCATTCTCCAGATGCCTCTGATTTCTCCAAGATGGTCTTCAGGTTGACCAATGCACTCTGATAGAGCTGAGTATAAGTACCACTACAACGGGTAGCAGACTGCTGGAACTCAGAATAATCCACATAGTTAGAAGTACCATTCAACTGAGCGTAAACCTGAGAATGATATCCACCAGTGATACGCAAATAGTTACCGTATGCATTTGCAATCGCCATCTCAGCACCAGGCATAATCATGGAAGATGTGACATTTGCCTCAGATGGAGACTGTGGATTCTGGTTAATATCCAAATAGCTGTCGCAAGAGCTCATGCAGAGACCCAAAGCGAGAGCCGACATTACTATATATTTTTTCATATCGAATATCCTTTAAATTACTAATACCACAATGTGTTAGAATGTTACACTCAAGTTGGCACCGAAGGTGCGGCAAGATGGGTTTGAGTACATCTCACCAAACTGAGTGGCCAAATCACCATAACTACTCTGGCTGATAGTTGTAGTCTCTGGGTCAATGAAGGTATTGCTGCTAGCTGTCCAGGTGAAGACATTGTTGCAGAATACGGTCAAAGCTACATTGCTCAACGACAACTTGCGGGTCCAGAGACGTGGCAAATTCCAGGTAAGACTGATGTTACGCAACTTCACGTATGAACGGTCGAGCAAGTAAGCCTCTCCACCATTTCCATAACCATAAGTATCGTAATACTTCTGATAGCTACCATCTGTCTGATAGATAGGAGTAGTATTCTCAACGTATGTATCACCGCTCTTTACTACAGAGTTAGGGATGATGAATGGACGACGGTCGTTATAGGTAGTGATCGTACCATTACCAGTAAACTGCATCAGGTTCTTGGTACGTGAGAACATGTAACCACCCTTGCGGACATCCAAAGCTGCACTCAGGGTGAAGCCCTTGTAAGTCAAGGCAGTAGTTACACCACCCGTCCAGTCGCTATTCATGTTCTTACCGGTATCCTCTACCTGAGTACCGATAACAGGCTGACCATTTGCATCAACAATCACCTTGCCATCCTCTGTATATTGTGGAAGATAAGTATAGAACTCACCCATTGGCTTGCCTTCCTCAGCATACATATAGACTGCATCATTACCAGAAGAGTAATCATAAATAGAGACACGACCACCCTCAAGAGATGCAGGCATCTCAAGTACCTTGTTCCAGTTCTTTGAGAAGTTGAAGCCCAACTCCCACTTAAAATTCTTGGTCTGTACAGGAACTGTGGTGAGCAACAACTCAACACCACGGTTGCGGACAGAACCGAAGTTTGTTACCTGATAATAGTATCCTGTAGCAGGATCCACCGGCAAGGTAAAGATCTGGTCATCTGTTGTTCTGTTATAGAAAGAAGCATCGAGACCGATTCTACCCATAAAGAACTGCAAGTTCAAACCCACTTCAATCTCGGTAGTCATCTCAGGCTTCAAAGAGTTACTACCCTTTGTATTACCCAGGAGGAATGAGTTCTTACCGTTCATAGGGAACTTAGAGATACCTAAATCATAGTAACCTCTGATACTTGCCTGACTATAAGAGGCACCTGTGAGGTATGGATCAGCATCATTACCCGTCTTACCATAAGCCACACGAGCCTTACCGAAAGTCAAGACCTTGTTTTCAGGAATCACCTTAGTGAAAATCCAGCTCAAGGTGGCACCAGGATAGAAGAAGCTATTCTTGTCGATAGGCAATGTAGAAGACCAGTCGTTACGGGCTGTCAAGTCGAGATAGAGCATATCATTCCAACCCAAGGTTACATCACCGAAGGCACCTATCAGACGGCGTTTGGTCTGATATTCACTCAAAGTTTTCTTGGTTGCACCATTGCTCAACTGCCAGAAGCCAGTCTCGAAAGTCAAGTCATCGGTTTCACCTGTCATGTGAGTATAGCTACGCTCATTCATGTTCACACCGGCGATAACAGCCAAATCGAGCTTGTCATCGAAGAACTTCTTCTTATAGTTTGCCATGAAATCATGGTTAAACTCATAAGTTCTTCCATAACGTGACCAGACATAACCACTCTGGTTCATATTACTAGGCGCATAACCCTTGTCGTCAGTAATCAGCTTATCATCAAGAGCAATCTGAGGATAACCTGTCTTGGAATCATAATCAGTATAGTCGAAACCGAAGCGATAAGTCAGGGTCAAATCCTTGATAGGGTTAATATCGGCCTGAATCTTACCATTAATCTGCTTGGCATCGGTATGATTATAGTTATTCGCCAAAGCCCAGTATGGGTTGGTGATTCCATAAGGAGTAAAGTAAGCCTCAGGAGTATTGAATGGGCTGCTCAAATCCTTCTTGTCAAGCAAAGACACATCACGTGGCAACTCATAGAGACCATCTACTACAGATGTACCCTGATAAGTACCCACTGCATCGGTTGCACTACGGGCAAAGTTGAAAGAAGAAGACAGCTTGCACCAGTCGTTAGCCTGATAAGTATTGCGGAAAGCCAGGGTATTACGCTTATAAGTATCCTTGTCACCAGGCATGATACCATTATCGCCCGTATAAGAATAAGACAGATAATAAGTCATTTCACCCGACTTGGAAACACCGCTCAAGGAAACATTGTGATTCTGTGACCAGCCTTCCTCGAAGAAATCCTTCACGTTGTTCTTCAAAGCCTTATAAGGGTGAAGCAACTGCTGGTGGTTCCACTCCGGACCATACACCTGAAGAGAACCGTCGAACGCAGGACCCCATGAACCATTCTCGATGAATGTCTGGCGACTATTCCAACCCTGTCCGAAACTGTTCTGCATATCTGGCAAGCAGGAAACCATACGAGCCTGAACGCTACCACTATAATTGATAGTATAGTTGCGAGCCTGTCCCTTGGCACCTGTCTTGGTAGTAATCAAAATGACACCATTGGCAGCACGGCTACCATAAAGAGCGGTAGCAGCGGCACCCTTCAATACGGTCATGCTCGCAATATCTTCAGGCGAGATATTAGAAATACCACCAGTTGAGATATTCTTACCCTGACCGGAAACCATATTATTCTGCAAAGGCACACCATCAACCACGTAAAGAGGCTGGTTGCTACCATTGATAGAACCATAACCACGAATTACCACGTTGCTGACAGAACCTGGGTCTGCGCTGGTAGCGTTCACCTGAACACCAGCCACCTTACCAGAAAGGGCATCAGCCACATTGGTAGTACGTGCACCTACAATTTCATCGCTTTTTACGGTTGTTGCAGCATAACCGAGGGTTTTCTCATTACGAGTAATACCCATCGCTGTAACAACAACTTCATCAAGATTCTTGGAATCGGAAACTAAAACAATCTTCATTTTAGCAGAAGCCTTCACTTTCTGGGTTTCCATACCAAGATAGGTGATTTCGAGAACGGCATCCTTACTTGCATTAGGCAGAGTAAAGTTACCATCCACATCTGTCACTGTACCAGTCTTTGTTCCTGCGATTTTAACAGATGCGCCAATCACTGGCTCACCGTCTTCCTGAGAAACAACTTTACCTGTAACAGTAGTCTGTGCGAGAGCCATTCCTGTTGAAAGAACAAGCCCCCCCATTAACATGGTTAGTCTTTTTGTCATAATTTCTCTCTCTTAAATTTAACAACTTACAAATATCGGGTGCAAAGATACATACTTTTTATAAAATAAACAAATTTTTAGCTAACAAAATGCTATTAAAAAGCTATTTTCTTGTCCCTTTTGTATATTTTCTGCATATTTCCCAACTTTTAGACAGATTTTTATGACTAAAGACAACAAAATGTTAGTTTTCAGCAATTACACCATACTTGATGAGAGCATTTTTCACACCATCCTCATCCACATGAGTCGTAATGTAATCGGCGACCTGCTTCAATTCATCACCAGCATTGCCCATTGCTACACCTACACCTGCCTTCTTGATGATAGAGATGTCGTTGCCGCCATCGCCGAACGCCATAGTTTCTTCAATGTTCAAGCCAAGATAATCAGCCATTGCCTGGAGTCCCTTTCCCTTGTCGGCTCCATGCGCAGTAATATCAGTAAAGGCAGGGTGCCATCTGCCGGAAGTGCAGTTTTCGAGCGTAGGCATCAGGAGCGCTTCCTGCTCTACGGTGCAGAAAGGTGTGACCTGCAAGATGGCCTCATCGCCCAAACGATTGAGATCAGTAACAAAAACGCTGCTATCTACTCCCAATCCCTTGCAGAAGATTTCATAAACCTCGTCGGTATAATGATGAATGGCAAAACGGTTTTCGCTTACCACGATGGCTGGATAGTTGTCTCTATCAGCAGCCTCGATGATTTTCTTCACATCAGAAGGAAGGATGGCGTGCTGGCTCACCAATGTATCCTCCACAAAGCAGCGGGCACCATTGGCTGTGATGTAACCATCGATGAGATGCTCTATCTGACCGAGGTTATTGATGATCTGCTTAGGGCGTCCCGTAGAAATATACACCTCTACCCCATTCTTCTTAGCCTGCTCCAAAGCATCCACAGTACTCTGCGGAATCCTGTGAGACTTGAAACTCACCAACGTGCCGTCGATGTCGAAAAACAATGCTTTTATCTTCTTATCCATAAATATATCTTGTTCCTTATTATTTAAACCCAATTCCTTATCATGTAAATACCATACCATATTTACCCATTTTTCACGCGCGTACCTTACTATATATAGATACAAATAATTCATCTCGCTGAAAAAACGGGTGCAAATATACGAAAAAACAGATAATTAGCCAAAAATATGCATTCTTTTTTAAATATCCTTGCCTTTTTCGCAGAAAAACCGTATATTTGCTGCGACTTTCATGCGCAAGAAAACGTCTTGCACCACGCATAGAAAGCAAACTTAAAAACTTAGTGATATGAAGAAGAAGACCTATGTCTGGCTGGCATCCCTCTTGCTGATGCTGGTAGCTACGCTTACTTCATGCGAAAAGTTTGCACTCGATGATTCGGGTACCAATTCACATGACGCAAACGCCAACGTAATCATCCATGCGTCCGTGGCAAAAAACAATTCTACGGGAACAAGAAGCGGAGAAGGAGATTTCGAAGATGAGGAGGAAGGAGATGAAGACGGATTGGATGAAGGAGATGAGGAAGTAGAGGGAAAGCCTCTAGAAGATTACTGCTCCCGGCTCTCCATCGCCATTTTTGATGGAGAGGAAAAGGTGAAGACCCTGAATCTGAAAGCAGAAGATGGCTACGAAGATATCGGGATTAATCTGGATGCGGGAAAATACCGAATGGTTGCCATCGGCCATAACGGAAGCGGAAACTGTACGATCAGTTCCCCTGAGAAAGTGAAATTCTACAAGAACAAGATGACCGATACCTTCTTCTATTACGGCACTTTCAATGTGATAGATGGAGAAGATACGGATGATTACATCCTGCTGAATAGAGCCGTGGCACAGTTTAAGGTCCATATCACCGACGCCACCATCCCCGCCGAGGCGCACAGCATCAAGTTTTACTATACGGGAGGCAGCAGCACCCTTGACGCCGTAACGGGTTATGGATGCGTACAAAGCCGGCAGACCGAAAGCTTCAAGCTTCAGGAAGGCAAAAGGGATTATTCGGTCTATACCTTCCCTCGCGAAGAGAACAAGGGATTGAAAATGACCATCAACATCCTGGATGCAGATGCTCAGAGCATCAAGGAATATTCCAAGGAAGGCGTCCCAGTGAAACGCAACAACATCACCCTGACCAATATCAGCATCAAAGACCATACTATCTCCGACCCCGACCAGAAAGAAGATGATGATCCAGGGAAAGGAGGATTAGGATTCACCGTAAATCCCGACTGGGAAGGAGAAATCGTTGTTGAATTTGAATAGAAGAATGTTCCATTTTTCCATAATGTAAGGTAATTTTCGATTCTTAAAGATTTGATAATAAAAAATCCTTTGTGGTTTGCGAATATTTCCATAAATTTGCACCGATATTATAATATTATAGTAAAGGAATGAAAAAAATATTAACTCTTATCATGCTGATGGGAGCAATGACTGCAGCCGAGGCTCAAACGATGGTTCTGAACCTCGACAGTTGTCGTGCGATGGCGCTACGCAACAACAAGCAGATCAATGCCTCTAAGCTCAAGAAGGACGTGGCGACCAACCTGAAGAAATCGGCGCGCACGAAATATTTGCCAAAGGTAGATGCCATGGGCGGATATGAATGGTTCAGCAAGGAGATCTCTTTGCTCAATGATGGTCAGAAGTCAGCATTCAGCAATTTAGGTTCCAACATCGTAGGTGGAATCACCGGCAATGCTAACGACGTAATGGCCGATCTGGTAAGCAAGGGAATGCTCACCCCTGAACAGGCACAGAAAATCGGAGGATTGCTCAACGAGAAAGGAAGCGTTATCCAGCAGCAGGGCAATGCCATCGGACAGAGCGTGGTAGATGCTTTCCGCACCGACACCCGCAACATGTGGGCTGGTAGCGTGATGCTCCGCCAGCCTATCTATATGGGCGGCGCCATCCTGGCTGCCAACAAGATTGCAGACATCGGTGAGCAGATAGCCGACAATGATCTCGACATGCAGACCCAGAAGACCCTCTACAGCATAGACCAGGCTTACTGGCTTGCCGTTTCGCTGAAGCAGAAGTACAAGCTCGCCACCAGCTACAGAGACCTGGTGAAAAAGCTCAACGACGATGTTCACAAGATGATTCAGCAGGGCGTAGCCACCAAGGCAGATGGTCTGAAGGTAGATGTAAAGGTGAACGAGGCGGAGATGAAGATTACACAGGCTGAAGACGGTCTGGTGCTCTCCAAGATGCTTCTCTGTCAGCTTTGCGGCATTCCGATGAACCAGGAAGTGACTCTTGCCGATGAAGACAAGGAGACGCTGGCTCTTTCGGGAACTCCTGTAGATACAGAGCAGCAGCGAGTAGCCGCTTCTGATTCTGCGATGAATACCCGTCCGGAATTGCGCATGCTCCAGAATACGGTCGATATTTCCAAGCAAGCCACCAATCTGGTTCGCGCCGTCTATCTGCCTCATGTGGCATTGACCGGCGGCTACACCATTTCGAATCCAAATGTATTCAATGGTTTCCAGAAGAAGTTTACCGGTGTATGGAATATTGGTGTCATCGTGCAGGTTCCGGTATGGAACTGGTTTGACGGTGCCTATAAGGTGCGTGCATCCAAGGCAGCCACCAACATTGCCCAGATGAACCTCGACGATACCCGCGAGAAGATCCATCTCCAGATTACCCAGAGCCAGTTCAAGGTGAAGGAAGCTGAGAAGAAGCTCAATATGGCCATCAAGAACATTGACAGCGCCAACGAGAACCTGAGATGCGCCAACCTCGGATTCAAGGAAGGAGTGATGGAGGTAACTGATGTGATGGCAGCCCAGACTGCCTGGCAGCAGGCACAGAGCCAGAAGATCGATGCGGAAATCGACGTGAAACTTACCCAGGTAGGACTTAACAAGGCGCTCGGTATTCTGCAGTAACAATAGAAACATTTTTCAAAATTCAAATTCAGATAAAAACATGTCTAAGAAATCACAGCATAACAATATACTGCTTGCCGTTATCGGTTTTACGGCAGTTGTCATACTCGTGGGAATCATCGGCTTCTTCACGCTTGAGCAGAAGGACGACACTATCCAGGGCGAGGTAGAAGTATCAGAATACAGAGTATCCTGCAAGTTGCCAGGCCGCATCGTAGAACTGAGAGTCAAGGAGGGCGACTACGTTCACGTGGGCGACACCCTCGCCATCCTCGAAGTTCCAGAGATGAAATCGCAGGAGCAGATGCTCCAGGCAACCAATGCCGCAGCCGAGGCCATGAAGGATCTTACCGATGCCGGTGCACGCAAGGAGCAGATTCAGGGTGCCTTCCAGCTGGTTCAGCAGGCTGAAGCAGCTGCAACCATTGCCAAGAAGACTTACGACCGCATGCAGAACCTCTATAACGACGGCGTGATCAGCGGTCAGAAGCGTGACGAAGCATTTGCTGCCTACAAGGCTACAGAGGCTCAGGTGGCTGCAGCCAAGAGCCAGTATGAGATGGCGAAGAATGGTGCCCGCGAGCAGGAGAAGCGCATGGCAGCCAACAACACACAGGCTTCGAAGAGCGCAGTAGATGTAGTGAAGAATCTCTTGAAGGAGACCGTTCAGGTGGCCCAGTGCGAAGGCGAGGTCAGCAATGTCTATCCTAAGGTAGGCGAGCTGGTGGGTCTCGGTTCTCCTATCATGAGCATCTCTATCATGAGCGATATGTGGGGCACCTTCAATGTTCGCGAGGATCATCTCCAGGGATTGAACAAGGGCGAAGAGTTCACTGCTTTCGTTCCAGCCTTCAACAAGGAAATCAAGATGAAGGTTTACTACCTGAAAGACCAGGGTTCCTATGCTACCTGGAAGGCAACCAAGGATAATGGCGACTACGACCGCAAGACTTTCGAGGTGAAGGCACGTCCTATCACCAAGCTGGAGGGATTGCGCCCGGGAATGTCACTCATCATTAAATAACTTTGAGATTTTCAATGTTCAAGAAATTATATCATATTGCCCGTAGAGAGTGCGGCATCATGCGGAAGAATCCCATCTATCTCTTCTGCATGGTCATCTTCCCCATCGTGGTGGTGATTTTCTTCACTACCCTGATGCAGGGAGGTGTGCCTACCGACATGCCTGTGGGCATCGTTGACCAGGACAATTCTCATACCTCCCGCCAGCTGGTGCATAAGCTCGACGCTTTCCAGACCACCAAGGTGGTGGCTCACTATGAAAACATAGCCGAGGCAAGACATGCTATCCAGAAGAACGAAATCTATGCCTTCCTGGTGATTCCTAACGGAACAGAGGCAGGACTGATGGCTTCCCGACAGCCGAAGATTTCCTTCTACTACAGCAGCGTTTCGCTGGCAGCAGGTTCCCTGCTCTTCCGGGATCTGAAGACCATTTCCACCCTGGGAGGCGCAGCAGCCGGAATGGCGAAGCTGTCGGCACTGGGAAAGACGAACGATGAAATCATGACCTTCCTGCAGCCCATCGCCGTGGATCTGCACATGATAGGCAACCCTTACGCCAACTACAACTATTATCTGTCGAGCGTGATGGTGCCGGGACTCATCATGCTGTTCATCTTCCTGATCACCCCTTATTCCATCGGAACGGAACTGAAGTTCAACAGAGCCAGAGACTGGATGCGAATGGCGAACAACAATCCTTATCTCGCCATCGCAGGTAAGATGTTGCCTCAGACGCTCATCTTCCTGAGCATCTTCCTGCTCTTCGAGTTCTACATCTATTATGTATTGGGATTCCCGCATCCGGGAGGTGCTGCGCCCATCATACTGCTGGGCATTCTGAGCGTATTGTCCTGCCAGTGCTTCGGTATCTTTGCCTTCGGACTGATGCCTTCCCTGCGCATGTCGATGAGTATCTGTTCGCTTTGGGGCGTGGTGAGTTTCTCCATCTGCGGAGCCACCTATCCACTCTTCTCCATGGATTCGCCAATCCAGGCCATCGGACAGCTCTTCCCAATGCGCCACTATTATATGATTTACCAGATGAACATCTTCAACGGTTTCCCGATGAGCGATGCTGTGCTCCACTGGGGTGCGATGTTACTCTTCTGTGCCCTGCCAATGCTCACCGTCTGGAACATCAAAAAGGCAATGTTAGTATATAAATACCTACCATAATGAAGAAAAGTAGTTTATTATATAAGATCATCAATGGAATCTGGGATATGTGCTACATCTGGAAGACGGAAATGCGCAATGTTTTCCGCGATGAGGGTGTGCTCATCTTCTGCATCCTGGTACCGCTGGGCTATCCGCTGCTCTACTCGTGGATTTACAACAACGAGGTGGTGAGAGAGGTGGATACGGCGATTGTTGACCTGAGCCACAGCCATACTTCCCGCGAGTTTATCCGCGATTACAATGCTTCTCCGGATGTCAAGGCCACCTATTACTGCAACAGTCTCGACGAGGCAAAGCAGCTGGTGCAAAGGCAGGCGGTGCACGGAATCGTCTATATTCCTGCCGATTTCGACACCAAGCTGAATCGTGGCGAACAGGCGCATGTGGGCGTATATTGCGATATGAGTCTGATGCTGACCTATAAGGCGATTTTCCAGACCGCGCAGGGTGTGGCAAGCCAGATCAACTCGGGAATCCAGATTTCCAAGGGAGGAGGATTCACGGATCGGGATGATGAAATAACCGCCCATCCGCTGGAATTCGATGAAGTTCCGATATTCAATACCACCGGGGGATATGGTAATGCGATTCTTCCGGGTGTACTGGTACTCATTCTGCAACAAACCATGCTGCTGGGCATCGGAATGGCAGCAGGAACATCGAGAGAGCTGAACAGAAATCGCGAACTGATACCGGTAAGCGAGCATTATGGCGGCATTTTCCGAATTGTATTCGGCAAGTCGATGGTTTATTTCATGGTTTACGCCGTGATGGGAATGTACCTGACGCTGGTGGTTCCGAAACTTTTCGGGTTTGTCAGCATGGTAACCTGGACCACCATTCTGGGTTTCCTTCTGCCTTATATTCTGTCGTGCGTATTCTTCGGATTGATGCTATCATGCCTGGTAAGATACCGTGAGAACGTGATGCTTCTGGTGGTTTTCACCTCAGTTCCGTTGCTCTTCATGACGGGTATTTCGTGGCCGCAGAGCAATATTCCAGCCTTCTGGCAGGGATTTGCCTGGGTTTTCCCATCTACCTTCGGTATCAGAGGATTCCTGAGAATCAGCAGCATGGGAGCATCTCTTGCCGATATTCTGCCGGAGTTCAGAGCGCTCTGGATACAGACGGGCGTATATTTCCTCGCTACCTGCCTAGTTTTCAGGCAGCAGTTGCGCTCAGCAAGACTCAAGGCGAATCTTACAGCCGAAGTTGCAGAAGAAGAGGATGAGGCAGAAGAGCTTCTGGAGCCTAAAAAATAAAGAGCTTCTGGAGGCTAAAGAATCAATAGCTAGAATTCAAGAAGCAGGGGTTGACCATACAAAAAACAGCTGTTAACTGTTAACCTGTTAACCCCTGAGATAAAAATAAAGCTAGGACTGCTTGCGGGCAATCCTAGCTTTTTTATTTTATAACCTTATCGAATAGGTTATTTATTAGTGTGTACTTACAATCTTGGTTGGAGCCTTCTCGGCATTTCTGCGGTTCACTACCGTCACGATACTCTGGGCGAGGCTCAGGAAAGCCTGACCGGTGATGGAATCAACCTTGGTAGCAGCAGGCGCACCATCATCACCACCCTCGCAGATGCTCTGAACGATAGGAATCTGGGCAAGCAATGGCACGTTCATCTCCTTGGCGAGATTCTTGCACCCCTCCTTACCGAAGATATAATACTTGTTCTCCGGCAACTCGGCAGGAGTAAAGTATGCCATATTTTCGATAAGACCGAGAATAGGCACATTCACCTTATCATTCTGATACATGTCAATACCCTTTCTTGCATCGGCAAGTGCCACCTGCTGAGGAGTACTTACGATTACCGCACCCGTGATGGCGAGAGTCTGGAGCAGGGTAAGATGAATGTCACTGGTGCCAGGAGGAGTATCAAGGATGAAGTAATCCAACTCACCCCAGTCAGCATCGGCAATCAGCTGTTTCAGGGCAGAGCAAGCCATACCGCCGCGCCACAAGGTAGCCGTGGTAGGACTTACGAAGAAACCGATACTCAGGAGCTTCACGCCATATTTCTCTACAGGTTCGATGAGATCTCTGCCATCCTTGTGAACAGAATAAGGACGTTCCTCCTCTACGCCGAACATCTTAGGCATGGAAGGACCGAAAATATCTGTATCGAGCAAGCCCACCTTGTAACCCAACTTGGCAAGTGCAATGGCGAGATTGGCAGAAACCGTACTCTTACCTACTCCACCCTTACCCGAGCTTACAGCGATGACGTTCTTCACCTGAGGAAGCATTTTTCCTACTTCAGGACGAGGAGCCGACTTGAACTCAGTAACGATCTCCACCTCTACCTCCTTGGAGATATGATAATGGATGGCAGCCTCAGCCGCCTTCACCGTACTCTTCAGGAAAGGATCGGTATCTCTAGGGAAGAGCAGAACCACCTTCACCTTCATACCATTGATGCTAGGCGTATCTGCCAGCATTTCACTCTCTATAAGGTTCTTCTTGGTACCGGGATAGATGACGGTAGCAAGAGCCTCTTCAATTAATTTTGGATATAATGTCATAATTATTGTTTTGTTTGGTGCAAAAGTAACAATAAATAATGTAATAAGCAAATAAAAACTAAATAATTTCAGTTATTAAACACTTTTATGTATCTTTGCAGATTGGAGAAGATGATGAAGCGACATCAGGAACTTCGGATTCCCCCTCCACCTTCAAGAACGACAAAACTGAATAAAAATGAATTATAAGAAAATCATAGTAGGTTTCGCCCTTTCTCTGGCTTGTCTTTCCGTACAGCAGGCAGGCGCTGAAACCTTCAACAAGAGTAAGAAGAAAGAGAATGTGACTGCAGCTACCAGCATCAACTGGGCGGATGGTTCGGGCAAGGTAAGCTACTCTACCAACGCCACCACTTCGCCTGTGGTGAAGATTGCCCTCAGGATGTTTTCCAACGACATGAAGGCTGTAACCGGCAACGAGGCGAAGGAGAAAACCGGTGCAAACATCCAGATTTACCAGCTCAACCTGCTCACCAACAAGGAGTTTTCTGCCGTAGAAAAGCTCGGCGCTCCTCTCCACAAGTTCATCACAGCCAAGGATGCTTTCTACATCGGAACCCGAAAGGGTAAGATCATCGTGATAGGAAGCGACGCCCGAGGCACTGCCTACGCCATCATGGAACTTTCGCGCATGGCTGGCGTTTCGCCTATGGCAGGATGGAACGACCTGAAGCCGCAGACACGTCAGAATCTCTCTACCCAGGTGGGAACGGAGAAGATAGAAATCCCGAGAATCGAATTCAGAGGTCTTGCCCTGAACGGAAGCAAGTGGATGAATCAGAAGAACTACAGTCAGCTGGCGCGCCTGATGCTGCGACTGAGAGCCAACACCCTCTGGCAGGTGGACGGCAAGCACGAGGCTGCCTACAACAAGGCGGTGGTAGATAGCTTCGACATCTGCATTGCCGAAAACTACAAGGTGACGGAAATCACCGGCAAGAAACACAAGAAAAAGCATAAGAAGACCCTGGAGAACGTGAAGATGATCTGTGCCGGCAACCAGATGCAGTTGGAGAATGTCTCCCCTGCCCTGGTGCTCGAGATGCTCAACAACAGAGATTATCTGGAAACCAAGTCGGAGCACCGGGAGAAATCCCATCGATCGGAAATGCATAACGATGAAGACTGTGCATGGATTGCCAACGTAACCAATCCGAAGATGGTTCCGCTGCAGCTTGCCATGATTTCAGATCTCGCCTGGAACAGCAAGGCGCTGCAGGGAGGCATCAGCAGCTACCTGCAGAACTGGCTCAGCAGTCTCTTCGGCAACGTGGCAGCCAAGAAAATCAAGCCTCTGATGGAGGAATACTATCGCCTGACCAGTATCCGCCAGCCAGCCTTCATGGCAATGCCATACGGCGATACAGAGTTTCATTCAGGCGAATTCGGCAATGAGCTGGAGCGCTATCTCTACGCCTACGACCTGCTGAAGACCAAGACTGCCAATCTGGAAAGAACCCTTCCTGCCGATCAGCGAGACGGTTTCTTCGAAATCGTGAAATATCCTATCTTCTCTGCTGCCCTCATCGCCGAAAAGGAGCTGGAGGCACAGGAAGCCAGAGACATCGCCCGTCCGGGACTGTTCCCGAATGATGATGAAGCCAAGGCTTCGGCTGCCGTGAGCCTCAACGCCTTCAACACCCTGAAGCAGCTCAACGCCTACTATCTGAAGCTGGACAAAGGCAAATGGAGCAGCATCATCGCCACAAATGGGGCAGAAATGCAAGCTCCGCAGTTGCCGGGCACCCTACCTGCCAAGGATATCAAGCTTCTGATGCAGGATGCCTTCGACAGAAATCAAGATCTCCAGCCGCTGGTGACATTCACCAAGAACATCACCGCCAAGAATGCATACGACTGGACCAATGCCTTCCAGGCACCTGCTGCCAAAGATGGAACTGCGGAGAAGATCCAGCTGAAACCGCTACTGGGGCATAGCAACAACGCCGTGAAGCTGCCAAAGGGAGCCATCCTGAGATATAGATTCGTAAGCAGCAGCATAGGAGACGCGAGATTCACCCTCGCCACCATCCCGAGCTATCTGCCATACGAGAAGAATATGCGGGTAAGCGTGAGCATCGACGGTGCAGAGCCGGTAATCTGCCAGATGAAGGAGGATTACAACTCCAAGGAATGGAAGATGAATCATTGGCGCGGACAGGCGCTCAAGAGCTTCTACGTAACCCTGCTCGACGGCTATCATACTGTAGAAATCAAGGCGCTGGATGACAATATCATCGTTGACCAGTGGGTGCTTGATTTCGATGTAGATAGAGAATACTACGTATTCCCGGTTACGAGATAAAGGGAAATACGACTAAAAAGAGGCTTAATAGATGGCAAGCTGGAGGCTTAATAGATGACCGATTCTTGCCATCTATGAAGCCCGGAAAGTGTTAAAGAAGCTAAGTGATAGTTTCTTATCCCCCAACTCTATGAGTTCTCTATCCTGAAGCATAGAGTTGGCTTAAAAAATGGGCAGGGTTAACAGGTTAACAGTTAACAGCCGAAAAATGCATGGTACCCCCCATATCTATAAAAAGAAGTATATATATATATTATTATATAATAAGGTACGCGAGGGGGACTATCGAAAAATCGACTGTTAACTGTTAACCCTGTTAACCCCCACCAGCCGTAAGAGCCGAAGAAGCCTCCCGGCAAAGCAATGCCGAGAGGCTTCTTGTTTATGATATTATTTGAGATACTTCTCTACAAATTCCTCAGGAGTCAAGACTTCGGGTCTCTGCCCCAATACGTTCTTGTAATCTTTGATATTGATAGTCAATAAGACATCACAATCATTCTGCAAGGCACAGTGATACTGGAAGCTATCCTCTATGTCGGTAAAGCGCTCATCATTGACAGCTTCTTGAACTGTTTCTGCTGAACAATCTACAGTAGGAGCCAACTGCAAAAACGCTAAAAGCGTCTGTCTGACTCTCTCTGTCTGCTCAGGCCTATGAATACCATGCTCTTTAAAATAAAGAGTAACAAGATATGCATTTGTGTACATACCTCCAACAGAAGCCACAGCAGAAATAATTTCATCTTCTATAGCATCAAAAACATCACGTACCCATCTGAATTGCTTACGGCACGTGGTATATTCGATAAAAATATTAGTATCTAAAAAGACTTTCATCGTTGTCAAATTTGAAATTTTTCTTTCAGATACTCCTCTATTAATTCCTTATCCGACTTATCAGTCTTCATAATACCGCATAAAGCATCATGAGCATATTGCCTTCTTGCAACCTTTGCCTTAGGCTTAGCTTTAGCCACTAATTTCTTAGCATACTCTGTCAGCTCCTGCTTCAATGTATCCAACTGATAAGACTGAGGTACATCCAATGATATGTTGATAGTTGTCTGCATAATCTTTCCTTTCTTTTAAGAAGTTATATTTTCTGTGGGCAAAGATACGATATTTTTATGAAACTCCAAGGGAAAAACATAAAAAAAGCACTCCAAGGAGCGAAAACTCCTCAAAGTGCTCTGAACTTAATATTATCTCTTATTGGTTTTTACTCAATAACTACGGTTGTCCAACCATGTTTGTCCTCTACAGTACCATACTGAATGCCACGGAGGGTATCATACAGATGCTTAGAGACAGGACCTGGCTTCTCGCCGAAGTTGTAACGCTTGCCTGTATCCAGGTCATCAATGTAGCTGATAGGGCTGATAACGGCAGCAGTACCGCAAGCACCAGCCTCCTCGAAGGTCTCCAACTCATCCTCAGGAATCTGACGGCGCTCTACCTTCATACCGAGATCCTCAGCCAGCTGCATCAAGCTCTTGTTGGTGATAGATGGGAGGATGGATGTACTCTTAGGAGTAACGTATGTATTGTTCTTGATACCGAAGAAGTTGGCAGCACCACACTCATCCATGTATTTCTTCTCCTTGGCGTCGAGATAGAACTCGCATGCATAACCCTTCTCGTGAGCGATATGGTTGGCTCTGAGGGAAGCGGCGTAGTTACCACCTACCTTATAGATACCTGTTCCGAGAGGAGCAGAGCGGTCGAAATCACGAATGATGACGTATGGGTTGGTAGAGAATCCACCCTTGAAGTATGGACCCACTGGGGTTACGAAGATGAGGAAGCAATACTCCTTAGAAGGATGCACACCCACCTGAGGACTTGTACCTATGAGCAAAGGACGGATATAGAGCGTAGCACCACTCTCGTAGGTAGGAATCCACTCCTGGTTGAGGCGGACCACCTTCTTCACCATCTCCTCGAACAACTCTGTTGGCACCTCTGGCATCAGAATACCACGGCATGTGCTCTGCAGGCGGGCAGCGTTCTCGTCCATACGGAACACGCGCACCTTGCCGTCTGGGCAACGATAAGCCTTCAGGCCCTCGAAAGCCTCCTGACCATAGTGCAGACAGGTGGCAGCCATGTGCAATTTCAAATACTCATCAGAGCAAACTTCTATTTCGCCCCATTTGCCGTCGCGATAGTAACAGCGAACATTGTAGTCAGTCTGGCGATAGCCAAATGACAAATTAGACCAATCTAAGTCTTTCATAACATCTTATTTTTTAATGTTCTACTAATATTTTGAATGCAAAAGTACAAAATATTCTATTAATCTGCAACTATTTTGCGATAAATTTAGTAGAAACGTTATTATTTTACGTATTTCTGCCGTTTTGAGGCATTATTTTACCATTTTATGGGTACTTTTTCGTTCTTGCGCCGTTCCTTGAAGCGGATTGCAAATCCGAAATAGTTACCCATACGGCGGCGGATTGCAAATCCGCCGAAACAGGGGTGGCTGAAACAGAAGGAATCAATCCTCACTGAGGAGCTTTTTGATTTCCTCATCGGTCTTGGTGAGCTTGTCCTTGCAGAGCTTCACCAAGGTTTTGGCACGCTTCAACTGCTCGGAGAGCTGATCAATATCCAGTTCATCATTCTCCATTCTTTCTACAATCTGCTCAAGCTCTCTTACAGCTTGCTCGTATTTCATTTCGTCTTTTGCCATAATTTTATTGTTTTTGGAGTTAACAGAGTTAACAGTTAACAGTGGATATTTTAAAGCTTTTGCCCTTTCAGGACGACAGGTTTGCATCCTTTATTACCCAGGGCGTTACCCTGGGCTAGGAGCTTCTGCCCTTTCAGGGCGTATGGGAAATTCCTATTGCCTCAGGGCGTGTGGGGAATTATTTCACTTCCGATTTAATATTGCCCTCGGCGAATCTCGTTTCGATGATGTCGCCAGCCTTCAGCTGCGAGGCAGAACGGATGCTCTTGCCATCTTTCAGCGTGATGCTGTAGCCACGCTTCAGCAACAGGTCCGGATCCTGCGCCTGGATGCGCTGCTGGAGAAGCTGCAGTCGATGATTCTCATTGAGCATCTTACGCTCCAATATCGGCTGGATATTCTGCGAGAGAATCTCTAAACGGCGCTGCGCATTCGATACCTTCGACTGCAGATTCGACGTAATGCGAGTCATCAGACGGTCGAGATACGCCCCCTGCTTCGTCTTCACCAGCGAGAACTGAACGGGGATGGTGCTGCTCAATCTCTCGAGCCTCATCTTCTCCACCTGCAACCGGTGCTTCACGTTCTGCACGATGGTTTCCTGCGCATCCATCACCCGGGCATAGACCTCGGCGAGATGATTGATGAGGAAGGCGGCAGCGGCAGTCGGTGTCTTCACCCGCTGGAAGGAAATCATATCGAGCACACTCTCGTCCCTCTCGTGTCCTATACCCGTGATGATAGGCAGCGGGAAGTTAGCCACATTCTCGGCAAGCGCCAGGGTGTCGAAACCGGAAAGGTCGCTGGTAGCACCACCGCCACGGATGATGACTACGCAGTCGAACTCCTCATATTCGGCATTGATGCTGTCCAGGGCAGCGATGATGCTCTGCTCCACTCCCTCGCCCTGCATCGTGGCAGGAAAGAGGCGGGTGGTGAACTGCAAGCCGTAATCATTATCGGCAAGCTGATTGCAGAAATCGCCATATCCGGCTGCCGTGGCACTCGAAATCACGGCGATGCGCTGGCAGAACATCGGGAGCACCAGCTCCTTCTGTAGCTCGAAGACACCCTCATCCTTCAGCGTATTGATGATTTCCAACCGCTTGCGCGCCATATCACCCATCGTATAGTTGGGGTCGATGTCATCTACGATCCAAGAGAAACCATAGTTCTCATGGAACTGGGCGTGCACCTTGAGCAGCACCTTCATGCCGGTATGAATGCGCTGTCCCGTCACTCGCTCGAAATTGGGTTTGATGAGCATCCAGCGGTTTCGCCAGCAGTTGGCATGCGCTTTGGCTATCGGCGTATTGGAGCGTTCATCCTTCTGGATGAGTTCCAGATAGCAGTGGCCGCCATAGCCCTCGCGAGCCTCGGAGAGTTCCGCTTCCACCCAATAGCTGTCGGGTAAGGACATCGAAATGATTTCGCTGACTATCGAGTTTAATTCATAGAGAGATAATCTTTTTACTTTGAACATTGAACTTGGAATTTTGAACTTTATGAATACTATTACTTGGTACTTAGCCCCCCTGGAACTTCCCTTATCATATAGCAGCAAAGCTAATCATAAAGTTCAAAGTTCCAAGTTCAAAGTTCCAAGATTACTTAATCGCTTTTCCCGTCTGATAAGCTTTCCAGAAGTCCGGCACACCGTATCCGAAGACATTGTCGGGATGCTGCTGGTTATCGCCTGCCAGTTTTACGAGCTTGATGATCTGCTTGGCAGTCTTGCCAGGCAGCGCCTGCCAGAGGCAAGCCACCATACCCGCTACCAGCGGAGAGGAAAACGAAGTTCCATTATCATTGATGATGCTGCCCCTGCCGGTAATCACGCAGGTAGGACTTCCGAAGGCCATCACATCAGGCTTGATTCTGCCATCCGCCGTAGGTCCTACGGCACTGAAGGCAGCATTCATGCCATGTTCGTTGATGCTTCCCACCGTGAGGATATCCGTGGCATCGGCAGGGAAATTGATTTTCTTCCAGGAACCCATACCATCATTTCCGGCAGAGTTCACGCATACGATTCCCTTGTCGGCACACATCGATGCGGTTCGGGAGATGAGGGCGGTGTTGCCATCCTGCTCATAATAGTGATGATCCATCGAGGAATCATCGAAGCCATGATAGCCGAGCGAAGAATTGATGATGTCCACGCCACAGCTGTCAGCATATTCCGCAGCACTTGCCCAGTAATCCTCCTCGGCAAGGCTCTCGGTGCGTTCATCCTCGCATCTTATCAGCAGATACTGCGCCTCAGGAGCCACACCCACATAGAAGTCGGGCGCATTGGCAGCCATCGTAGAGAGCACCATCGTGCCATGTTCCATCTCTCCAAATACATTCTTGGATTCAGGAACCACGAAATCCTTCACACCCGCCAGCTTGATGCTGTGCAGGGCAGGAATCTTATCCACATTCATGAATCCGCCGTCGAATACGGCTATCATCATCCCCTTGCCGCAATAGCCACTTTCGTGGAGCCTTTTGCCGTTCAGCGACTTCAGCTGAGCATCAGCTGCGCCATAGAATCCATCGCCCTGACTCCATTCGTTCAGTCCATTGCGCACATTCGAGCGCATTCTCTGACTTACGGAATCGGGAGCCTGGAATACCTTCTTCCTTTTGGTGATGAATTTCAGGCCTTCCAACTTGCGAAGCTCCTTGTCCTTATGGATGCGGATGAGCAGCGTATTGTTCCACTTGCTCTTCCCTACGATCTCGATGCCAGCCTCAGCCACCTGCTTTTCATATGCCGGAGCCACGGGAAGGTCGGTCAGATCTACAGGAATGCCCTGACGCTTACGTCGGTCGATGGAGCGCTGGGAGAGGTATTCCGAAGGGCGGTTCACAGAAAAGGGCGTATGGTCGAGGTCTTTATCCTTGAGGTAAAGACGATACATCTGGCATTTTCCACCTGGGAAAGACACCATATCGGCCTCCAGAAAGCCAGTTACCTTGCCATCGCGAGCCAACAATGTCAAGGTGGACAGAATGAATGCATAAAGCATCAAATATCTTTTCATCATTTATCGGTAGTACGATTGTTATATTATTATTTTCTCGTCTGACTGCTGTTGCCCAATCAGATTGTTATTGTTTATACTAAGCTGCAAAAGTACAGTTTTTGTACGAGAATGCCAAAAGAAAAGGGAAGTTTTTATCGGGAAATGCAAGTTTTTCTTATATATATAATAAGGTATCAGATATTTTTTGTACTTTTGCAGACAAGTAGCCGCCACTGCTGCTTTCTGAAAGAAGCTGAGCGAGCGGCTATGAGGAAAAAACAGATATAAATGGAAAATAAACAAGCGACATTAGAATTAGGTACGAAGCCTGTGGGCAAGCTGCTGGTTCAGTATGCCCTGCCAGCGATGATTGCGATGACCGCCTCTTCGCTCTACAACATTGTTGACCGCGTATTCATCGGTCAGGGTGTGGGAGCCATGGCCATCTCGGGTCTCGCCATCACCTTCCCCTTCATGAACCTCACCACCGCTTTCGGAGCCGGTGTGGGCATAGGAGCATCTACAGCCATCAGCGTGAAGTTGGGACAAAAAGATTATGCCACAGCGCAGAACATTCTGGGTAACACGATTTCTCTGAATCTCATCATCGGTATCGGACTGAGCATCATCTGTCTGCTCTTCCTCGACCCTATCCTGAGATTTTTCGGAGCCAGCGACCAGACGCTCGTCTATGCCCACGAGTATATGGTCATCATCCTGCTGGGCAATGTGGTGAGCCATATGTATTTCGGCATGAACGCCCTGCTCCGAGCAGCGAGCAAGCCCAAGCAGGCGATGTACGCCACCATCTTCACGGTGGTGATGAACGTGATACTGGATGCCCTCTTCATCCTCGTCTTCAAATGGGGAATACAGGGTGCCGCCATCGCCACCATCCTATCGCAGCTGATGGCTCTGATGTGGCAGATCAAACTCTTCAGCAACAAGAGCGAGCTGCTCCACTTCAAGAAAGGAATCTACAAACTGAAGAGGAAACTCGTAGATAACATCCTCGCCATCGGCATTTCGCCGTTCCTGATGAACGTGTGCGCCTGCATCATCGTCATCTTCATCAACAACCAGCTGGTGCGTTTCGGAGGCGACCTTTCCGTGGGTGCCTACGGAATAGCCAACGGTATTGCGATGGTGTTCATCATGTTCGTGTTAGGTGTCAACCAGGGAATGCAGCCTATCGCCGGATACAACTACGGCGCACAGAAGCTGGACCGACTGATGCGTGTATTGAACCTGAGCATCATTGCTGCCACTGCCATCATGGTGACGGGCTGGCTGATAGCGATGTTCCTGCCTTACTATTGTGCGAGAATGTTTACTACCGATAAGCAGCTGATAGACTTGGGCATCAAGGCTATCAGAGTGGTGATGTTCTGCTTCCCGATCATCGGATTCCAGATGGTCATCACGAACTTCTTCCAGTGTATCGGAAAGGTGAAGATCAGCATCTTCCTCTCCTTGTCGAGACAGTTGCTCATCCTCCTGCCGCTCCTGGCTTTCCTGCCGATGATATGGGACATTGACGGCGTATGGTACAGTATGCCTATCTCCGATTTCTCAGCCGCAGTCATCGCTGCCATCGTAATGTCATGGTACATGAACAAGTTGAAAAGACAACATAAAGAAAACATGAAAGTTAACGGTTAATAGTTAACAGTTAACAGCTAAAATTTTAAGCTTATGACCAAGATTATCATAAACGTAGGTCGCCAGATAGGTAGCGGCGGCCATATCATCGCCGAGAAGCTGGCGGAGGATTTCGGTTGCAAATGCTACGACCGGGAACTGCTGAATCTTGCCGCCAAGGAGAGCGGTTTTTCGGAGAAATTCTTCGAGCAGAACGATGAGCAGAAGGGATTCTTCAAGTCTCTCTTCCACACACATCTGCCCTTCCTGAGCGACAACACCTTCTATCACAACGACTTCTCGCAGGAAGGTCTGTACAAGTTCCAGAGCGACGCCATCAGAAAGGCTGCCGATGAGGGCAACTGCGTGTTTGTGGGCAGAACCGCCGACTATGTGCTGCGTGATTACAAGAATGTGATCAATATTTTCATCACCGCCAACATCGACGACCGCATCAAGGCAGTGTGCAAGCGAAAGGACATCGACAGAGCATCCGCCCGCAAGTTTATCGAAAGCCATGAGGAGCAGCGCGCCTCTTACTACGATTACTATACAGGCAAGAAGTGGGGACACAGCGAGAGCTACGACCTCTGCATCAACAGCAGCCATCTGGGAATCGAAGAAACAGAGAAGTTTATCGCAGAATTTATCAGAAAGAAATTCGGACTTAGTGATTAATGATTAGGGATTAATTTTAGGGATATAAAATATTAAACATCATATAAATGAAGAAGATTATGCTTTTGGGCTCAGGCGAACTGGGCAAGGAGTTTACCATCGCCGCAAAGCGAGCAGGACAGTATGTCATCGCTTGCGACAAGTATGACAATGCACCAGCCATGCAGGTAGCCGACGAGCGAGAAGTGTTCTCAATGCTCGATGGCGACGCATTGACCGCTGTGGTTGAGAAACATCACCCAGACATCATCGTGCCTGAGATTGAAGCTATCCGCACCGAGCGTCTCTTCGACTTCGAGAAGGAGGGCATTCAGATTGTACCTTCGGCACGTGCCGTGAACTACACCATGAACCGCCGTGCCATCCGCGACCTGGCTGCCAAGGAACTGGGTCTTCGCACAGCCAAGTATTTCTATGCAAAGACTTTCGAGGAGTTCAAGAACGCTGCCGATGAGATTGGTTTCCCATGCGTAGTAAAGCCACTGATGAGTTCCAGCGGTCATGGACAGAGCTATGTCCACAACGACGATGAGCTGGTGGAGGCTTACAAGGAGGCGATGGAGGAAGGCCGTGGCGACGTGAAGGAAGTGATCATCGAGGAATTCATCGACTTCGATTCAGAGTTCACTCTCCTCACCGTAACCCAGAAGGATGGTCCTACCCTCTTCTGCCCACCTATCGGACACGTACAGAAGGGCGGCGACTACCGTGAGAGCTGGCAGCCATTCCAGCTTCCAGAGGAGGCCTTGAAGAAGGCTGAGCATATTGCCGGCGAAGTAACCAAGGCGCTGACCGGTGCCGGCCTCTGGGGCGTAGAGTTCTTCCTGAGCAAGCAGGGTGAAGTCATCTTCTCTGAGCTGAGTCCTCGTCCACACGATACAGGTATGGTAACTCTCGGTCACACCACCAACCTGAGCGAGTTTGAGCTCCACTTCCGTGCCGTGATGGGCTTGCCTATCGCCGGCATCCATCTGGAGCACATCGGCTGTTCTGCCGTCATCCTCTCTCCTGAGGAAAGCACAGAGCCATTGAACTACAACATGCTCGATGCATTGAAAGAGGACCATACCCGCATCCGCATCTTCGGAAAGCCAGAGGCTCACGTAGGTCGCCGCATGGGTGTCGTTCTCTGCTACGGCGAGAAGGGCGATGACCTGAATGCGCTCCGCGACAAGGCAAAGCGCCTGGCAAAGACCGTCCTGGGCACCGACCCTTATATGAAGAAATAAGATTCATGAAAGAAATAGGAAAAATCATCCGTTTCCAGAACACGCATCAATCCGAAGACTTCCAGGCTACGAATGTGGAGGATTTCAAGGATGTGCCCTTTCACATCAGGCGCACCTACTGGACCTACGATATTCCGGCAGGTGCTGCCCGCGGAGGGCACGCCCACAGGGAATGCCTGGAAGTAATCATCGCAGCCAGCGGTTCCTTCACGGTTACGCTGGATGATGGAAACCGGAAGCAATCCTATCTTCTCAACCGCCCCGACCAGGGACTACTCGTCAACACAGGCATCTGGCGAACGCTGGAAAACTTCTCAGCCGGTTCGGTCTGTCTGGTCCTGGCTTCGGAATTGTACGAAGAAGCTGATTATATCTATGATTACGACGAGTTTCTCAAATACGCAAGACATCATGTTTGAAATCATCAAATACACTCCCGAATATCGCCAGCAATGGGATGCGTATGTGGCAAAAGCCCGAAACGCTACGTTTCTCTTTTACCGCAACTATATGGATTACCATTCCGATAGGTTCAAGGACTATTCTCTCCTGTTCTTCAAGAAGGGTAAGCTCCATTCCATCTTGCCAGCCCATCAGGTAGGCAAGACCCTCTGCTCGCATTTCGGACTCACCTATGGCGGACTGATCATGAACATTCACGTCACGATTTCAGATGTCTGCCAACTCTTTGAGGAACTGAATGTCTATCTGCGTCTTCAGGGTTTCGAGAAGGTACAGTATCGTCCTATTCCCTGGATCTATCATCTCCATCCTTCAGAAGAAGATCTCTATGCCATCTTCTGGAAATGCAAGGCTCATCTTTCGCTCCGCAATATCGGCACAACCATCTTCATCCAGCAGAAATTGCGCTGGCGCAAAGACCACCTGCGCCGTCTGAAGAAAGCTCATCAGAATGGAGTGACCGTAGTGAGAGATGCAAGCCTGTCGGAATTCTGGGAGGTATTGAATGAGAACCTGGAAAAGCGATTTGGTGCCAAACCGGTACACACGCTTCAGGAAATGGAACTTCTGAAAAGTCGATTCCCCGAGAATATCATCCAATACAATGCTTATCGCAACGGGCACATTATAGGAGGCCTCACCTTTTATATTACCCAGCAAGTGGTACATGGACAATACAGTTCTACCAACGATGAGGGAAAGGAATTCGGAGCCATGGAGGCTATCTACGAACAGATTATGTATCATGATTACCCCGATTATCCCTATCTGGACTTCGGCAGTTCTACGGAACAGCAGGGAGCCTGGATCAACGAGGGCCTCATCGCCCACAAGGAAGGTTACGGAGGAAGGGGCGTGGTTTACGACACCTATGAATGGACAGTATAAAGAGAAATCCCGAAGTTCACACGATAGTGAGCTTCGGGATTTCTGCCTTTTACAAAAGTACAACTGTCACACCACGGGCAGCTTGCGCACCCATTACCAGAGCCTGCTCGATATCTGCAGTCTTGGAAGGACCGCTGATGAAAATACCGAAATTATACTTCGGATCCATCTCGATACGGGCATAAGCCTCGTGCATATTGTTAACAACCTTATCTTTCTGAAGGAAAATCACGAGATATTCGGAGATGAAAAGCACCGCCTTCTCCTTCATGGTCTGAGGAATCCAGACGCAGCCGTTCTCGGCAACACCCACTTCTCCACGTACAATACCCACATCGGTACCATTCAGGTCGTTGGCTTCAGCCACGGTATCAGGATTCTTCTGCGCGATGGTAATCTCAGGCAGGTTGGAAGCAAAGACCTTCGCCTCCGGATAAGCCTTCTTCACCAGCTCATCCAGGCTCTCGCCCGCCTCAGCCTCTATCACGTGTCCACCCACAGACTCTGTCATCTCAATAAACTGCTTCAAGGTATCCTCATACTGGATTCCCTTGACATCTACGGCAGGCATATCGAATTGAACGTGCGTATTCTTACGCAACTTGTTCAGGAAATCTTCTTTATTCATTGAACTTTGAAATTTGAACTTTGAACTTTATGATTAGCCACTACTTCACCTTTCCTTCTTTCCAAAGCTGATGGAAGCTCTTCTTCGCAAACTCAGGCATGGTGTGACCGATACCCCACGCATTCCAGTTGCTGAAGTGCGTGCAGCACTCAGGAATCAGATTGACGAGTGGCGCAAACTTCAAGGCTGTGGTGTAGAGCGCAGGACGATCGAAGAGATATTTCATGCCATTCGACATCGCCTTCTTCACAGGATTAGCCTTGCCCAATCTCTCCAGACTCTGGCGCCAAGCGTAAATCTGCGAACCAGGACCTACCTTGGAAGGGCATACATTGTCGCAAGACAAGCACAAGGTGCAGGCTGAAACATTGTCGCTGTACTTCTGAGGATTCTTCAGCATTCCCAGGTTCACACCGATAGGACCCGGAATGAAATAGGTGTAACTGTATCCGCCTGAACGGCGATAAACCGGACAGGTGTTCATGCAGGCTCCGCAGCGCATGCACTTCAAGGTCTGCCAGTGGTCCTTGTCGGCGAGAATATCGCTTCTGCCATTATCCACCAGAACCACATGCATCTCAGCACCCGGACGAGCCTGGCGGAAATGAGAGGTAAAGGCAGTGGTAGGCTGACCGGTTCCGCAGCGGCAGAGCAGGCGCTGGAATACAGCCAATGACTTATAGTCAGGAACCAGCTTCTCGATACCCATCGCCACGATGTGGAGCTTAGGCATGGAAGTGGTCATATCGGCATTACCCTCGTTGGTGCAGACCACGCAATCGCCGGTGGCAGCCACGCCGAAGTTACAGCCGGTCATACCTGCTCCAGCTTCCATAAACTGGTCGCGGAGATGATGGCGGGCACAGCGGGTCAGATAAGTAGGATCGTAGTTACCGATTTCCTTGGAGATTCCCTTCTCCTCGAACATCTTTCCCACTTCCTCACGCTTCAGGTGGATGGCAGGCATCACGATGTGGCTTGGCTTCTGGTGCAGGAGCTGGATGATGCGCTCACCCAGGTCGGTCTCTACCACATCGATTCCGTGCTTCTCCAGATACGGATTCATCTCGCACTCCTCGGTGAGCATCGACTTCGACTTCACCATCTTCTTCACGTTGTGATCCTTCAGGATACCGAGCACAATCTCGTTGAATTCCTGTGCATCCTTTGCCCAGTGCACCTTCACCCCACGGCTCTCCAGGTTCTTGGAAAACATATCGAGGTAATCGGCAAGATGGGTAATGGTATGCATCTTGATTTCAGACGCATGCTCACGGAGGTCTTCCCACTCAGGAAGCTCCTGCGCCATCTTATCTCTCTTCTGACGAACAGACCAGAAGGTAGCGTCGTGCCAGGTGGTCTTCTCTACGTTCTGCGTAAACTTCGCAGCTCTCTTGGAATGTTCTGTACTCATAGTCCTGCAGCTAAAATTTGAACAACATGGATAAACTTGATCGGCATATTCTCCTTCTTGGCAATACCCGCCATGTGCATCAGACAGGAAGAATCCGGTCCGGTGACATATTCGGCACCCGTAGCCATGTGGCGCTTGATCTTATCCTCTCCCATTCGGGTAGAAACGGCAGGCTCCTCGATAGAGAACATACCGCCGAATCCGCAGCACTCATCCTTGCGTTCCGGCTCGTGGATGGTAATGCCTTCCACCATATTCAATAGGTCGATAATCTTGTTGAATGGCTTGATGTGTCGCTCAGATGGAGACGACAAACCCAGTTCCCGCACACCATGGCAACTGTTGTGCACACTCACCACATGCGGGAATTTGCCCGGCACATGATCCACCTTCAGCACATCGTGAAGGAACTCCACAACATCCATGATCTTCTTGGATGAAATACACTCGTGCTTACCCTCCAGAATCTTAGGGTAATACACCTTAACGTAAGCGGCACATGAAGCTGAAGGAGCTACGATGTAATCGTAATCCTTGAACAGCTCATCAAATGTCTCTATGACCTTCTCCGACTTATCCTGAAAACCCGCGTTAGCCATCGGCTGACCGCAGCAAGTCTGCTTTTCGGGATAACCGACATCCAGTCCGTAGTGCTTTAGTAACTTGTATGTAGCCACACCCGCTTCAGGGTATAAAGCATCCACATAACAAGGGACGAATAATCCGACTTTCATTGTTGTTATCACTTTATCTTGTAAGCTATTGTTTTATTATTCTCGAAACATTCTACTACATTTCTGTAGGCGCTGCAAAAGTAACAAAAAAATAGCAAAAATGAGACAATCCCGAAAGGATTTTTAAATAATTGATGTTATTTAACTGTAAAGAATGGCAGAAAATTTGGATGATTCAGATATTTAACGTATCTTTGCTGCCCGAAATAGTGTATCTTCCTTAGTAATCTGACTAAGAAACTAAATAGATACTAAACAAGACATTTTCAGAAGAGACTTTTTATTATTAAGAATAAACTTATAGTTAAATAACATGATGAAGAAACAGCTTAAGAAAGTCCTAGTTCTGGGTTCCGGTGCTTTGAAAATCGGCCAGGCAGGTGAGTTTGACTATTCCGGTTCGCAGGCTCTCAAGGCTTTGCGTGAGGAGGGTATTAGTTCTGTCCTCATTAATCCAAATGTTGCTACAATTCAGACGAGTGAAGGTATTGCTGACAAGGTTTATTTCTTGCCGGTGACACCTTTTTTTGTAACTGAAATCATCAAGAAGGAACGCCCAGACGGCATCATGCTCGCTTGGGGTGGACAGACGGGTTTGAACGTTGGTACAGAACTCTACCTCAGTGGTGTGCTCAAGGAGTATGGCGTGGATGTGTTGGGTACCTCTGTAGAGGCTATCATGAACACAGAAGACCGCGACCTCTTCGTAAAGGAGCTTAACAAGGTTGACCTCAAAGTTCCAGTAAGCCACGCTTGCGAGAACATGGAGGAGGCTGTGGCTGCAGCCCGCAACATCGGTTATCCTATCATGATCCGTTCTGCCTATGCGCTGGGTGGTCTCGGTTCTGGTGTCTGCAAGACTGAAGAGGAGTTCAAGGAGATTGCTGAATCTGCCTTCACTTTTGCACCTCAGGTACTCGTTGAGGAGAGCCTGAAGGGATGGAAGGAGATTGAGTTCGAGTGCATCCGTGATGCCAACGACCGTTGCTTCACCGTTGCCTCTATGGAAAACTTCGACCCGCTGGGTATTCACACAGGTGAATCTATCGTGGTGGCTCCTACCTGTTCTCTTACCGACGAGCAGGTGAAGATGTTGCAGGACATCGCCGTGAAGTGCGTGCGCCACCTCAACATCGTGGGTGAGTGCAACATCCAGTATGCTTTCAATGCAGAGACCAACGACTACCGTATCATCGAGATCAATGCTCGCTTGAGCCGTTCTTCTGCCCTCGCTTCTAAGGCTACAGGTTATCCTTTGGCTTTCGTTGCAGCTAAGATTGCCCTCGGTTATACACTCGACCAGATTGGCGAGATGGGTACTCCTAACTCAGCTTATGTGGCTCCATCACTCGACTATATGATCTGCAAGATTCCTCGTTGGGACCTTACCAAGTTTGCCGGTGTAAGCCGCAAGATTGGTTCTTCCATGAAGTCTGTAGGCGAAATCATGTCTATCGGCCGCTCATTCGAGGAGATGCTCCAGAAGGGTCTCCGTATGATTGGTCAGGGAATGCACGGTTTCGTAGGCAACGACCACACCAAGTTCGATAACCTGGATGAGGAACTTTCCAACCCTACCGACCTCCGTATCTTCGCCATCGCCCAGGCTTTGGAGGAAGGTTACACCATCGAGCGCATCGAGGAGCTGACCAAGATTGACCCTTGGTTCATCGAGCGTATGAAGAATATCGTAGATTACAAGCACAAGCTTTCTGAATACAATACTCTGGAGGAGATTCCTGCCGAGGTATTGCGCAAGGCTAAGGTATTGGGCTTCTCTGACTTCCAGATTGGCCGCTTCGTATTGAAGACTCAGAACACCAATATGGAGAAGGAGGTTCTCGCTGTTCGTGCCCTGCGCAAGAAGCTGAACATTCTGCCTGCCGTAAAGCGCATCCCTACTGTGGCTAGTGAGCATCCAGACCTCACCAACTATCTCTACATGACATACGCTGTAGAGGGTTACGACATCAACTACTACAAGAACGAGAAGTCTGTCATCGTTCTCGGTTCGGGTGCTTACCGCATCGGTTCTTCTGTAGAGTTCGACTGGTGTTCAGTAAACGCCATCAACACAGCCCGCAAGTTGGGTTACAAGTCAATCATGATCAACTACAACCCGGAGACCGTATCTACCGACTACGATATGTGCGACCGTCTCTACTTCGATGAGCTTTCATTCGAGCGTGTACTCGATGTCATCGACCTGGAGTCACCACGTGGTGTGATTGTTTCCGTAGGTGGTCAGATTCCAAACAACCTGGCTATGAAGCTCCATCGCCAGTCTGTGCCAATCCTGGGTACATCTCCTGTCAACATCGACCGTGCCGAGAACCGCGGTAAGTTCTCTGCCATGCTCGATAAGTTGGGTATCGACCAGCCTAAGTGGAGCGCCCTCACTTCTATGGAGGATGTTCAGAAGTTCATCGACGAGGTAGGCTATCCTGTGCTCGTTCGTCCATCTTACGTTCTTTCCGGTGCAGCCATGAACGTTTGCCACAATGATGATGAGTTGCGTCGCTTCCTGGAGGCAGCTTCTGAGGTTTCCAAGGAGTACCCAGTGGTTATCTCTCAGTTTATGACAGAGACCAACGAGATTGAATTCGACGGTGTTGCCCAGAACGGTGAGATTGTAGAGTATGGTATTTCAGAGCACGTAGAGTATGCAGGTGTTCACTCAGGTGACGCTACCATGACCTTCCCTGCTCAGCAGATTTCCTTCGCTACAGCCCGTCAGATCAAGAAGATTTCACGTGCCATCGCCAAGGAGCTCAACATCTCGGGTCCTTTCAATATCCAGTACCTAGCTAAGGGTCGTGATGTAAAGGTAATCGAGTGTAATCTCCGTGCATCCCGTTCGTTCCCATTCGTGAGCAAGGTATTGAAGCGCAACTTCATCGAGACTGCTACCCGCATCATGCTCGACGCTCCATATCAGAAGCCGGACAAGTCTGCCTTCGATATCGACCGCATGGGTGTGAAGGCATCCCAGTTCTCATTCGCCCGTTTGCAGAACGCCGACCCAGTTTTGGGTGTAGATATGAGTTCTACCGGTGAGGTAGGTTGTATGGGTGATACTTTCGAGGAGGCATTGCTTAACTCATTGATTGCCACCGGCTACAAGATTCCTTCTAAGGATAAGGGCATCATGCTTTCAAGCGGTGGTGCGAAGGAGAAGGCTTCTCTGCTCGACGCTGCCCAGGCTTTGGTGAAGAACGGTTACACCATCTACGCTACAGCCGGCACAGCGAAGTTCCTGAACGAGAACAACGTGAAGGCTACAGCCGTAGGATGGCCTGATGAGGACCACAAGGATATCCCTAACGTGATGCAGATGATTGCCGACCACAAGTTCGACCTCATCGTCAACATCCCTAAGAATCACACCAAGCGTGAGTTGACCAATGGTTACAGAATTCGTCGTGGCGCCATCGACCACAACATTCCTCTGTTCACCAATGCCCGTCTGGCTTCCGCCTTCATCGAGGCATTCTGCACATTGAGCCAGGATCAGCTTCAGATCAAGAGCTGGCAGGAGTACGAGTAATCGCACGCAGATTTATACGAACACGCCCTGAAAGGGCAGAAGCTCCTAGCCCAGGGCAGCGCCCTGGGTTAGATAACAATCAGCAAGGTCGCCCTGAAAGGGCAAAAGCTTCTTGTATTCAAAGCTTTTGCTCTTTCAGGGCGACCTTTTTTGTGGAATATTTTATTCCCCGCCATGAGAAAAAGAAGCAGAAATGATGGCTATCTCATTATTTTATTGTACCTTTGCAAACAGAAATAAGAATAAAGAATGATAGTTTGTATAGCAGAGAAACCTAGCGTGGCTAAGGACATCGCCCGAATCATCGGAGCTACCACGGCGCGCGACGGTTATATGGAAGGTAATGGTTACCAAGTAACATGGACTTTCGGCCACCTTTGTGAGCTGAAAGAACCGGATGATTATACTCCAATGTGGAAACATTGGAGCCTTGCGGCATTGCCGATGATTCCACAGCGCTTCGGCATCAAGCTCATCAACGATGAAGGAATCAAGAAACAGTTTGCCACCATCGAGAAACTGATGCAGGCTGCCGACAGCATCATCAACTGCGGTGACGCCGGACAGGAAGGAGAGCTCATCCAGAGATGGGTGATGCAGAAGGCGCAGGCAAAATGCCCCGTCAAGAGACTGTGGATTTCATCCATGACCGATGAAGCCATCAAGCAGGGATTCCAGGAACTGAAAGACCAGGGAGAATATCAGTCGCTCTATCTTGCCGGACTTTCACGTGCCATCGGCGACTGGATTCTCGGCATGAACGCCACCCGACTTTACACATTGAAATATGGTCAGAATCGACAGGTGCTCAGCATCGGCCGAGTGCAGACCCCTACCCTTGCCCTCATCGTAAACCGCCAGAAGGAAATCGACAACTTCGTTTCCGAGCCTTACTGGGTACTCGCCACCATCTATCGCGACACCCAGTTTACGGCAACCAGCGGCAAGTTTACCAGCAAGGAGGAAGGCGAGAAGGCTTTCAGTACCATCGCCGGCAAACCCTTCACCGTTACCGACGTAAGCAAGAAGAAGGGAAACGAGGCACCCCCTCATCTCTACGACCTCACCTCACTGCAGGTGGATTGCAACAAGAAGTTTGCCTACTCTGCCGATATTACGCTGAAACTCATCCAGAGTCTCTACGAGAAGAAATATACCACTTATCCTCGTGTAGATACCCAGTTTCTCACAGACGATATCTATCCGAAATGTCCGCAGATTCTGAATGGTGTGAGCCAGGCAAAGATAGCGAGTCAGCAGAAATATCTGCCGCTCATCCAGCAGCTTGCAGCCACCGGCAAGAAGTTGCCGAAGAGCAAGAAGGTATTCGATAACAGCAAGGTGACCGACCACCACGCCATCATCCCTACCGGAGTTCCGCCAACCGGACTCACCGATATGGAGGCAAATGTCTATGATCTCATCGCCAAGCGATTCATCAGCGTGTTCTATCCGGATTGTAAGTTCTCTACCACCACCGTATTGGGCGAGGTAATCAACGAAGACGGACCCAAACCGGAAAAGATAGAGTTCAAGGTGAGCGGTAAGGAGATTCTGGAACCGGGCTGGCGAGTAGTCTATGCCAAGGATGCGAAGAATGCCGATGACGACGATGCTGATAATGCCAACGGAAACGATGGCGGAAATGCAGGCGATAGAAACGGAAACGGTGCCAAGAAGGAAGTGGTAGAAGAAAGAACCCTCCCATCCTTCGTAAAAGGCGAATCGGGCGACCATCAGCCTACCCTGACGGAGAAATGGACCACACCCCCAAAGTATTATACCGAGGCAACCCTGCTCCGTGCGATGGAGACAGCGGGTAAATTCGTGGAAGACGAGGAACTTCGTGCGGCTTTGAAGGAGAACGGCATCGGCCGTCCATCCTCCCGTGCCGGCATCATCGAGACTCTCTTCAAGCGCCACTACATCCGCCGCCAGCGCAAGAATCTGATGGCAACCCCAACAGGTATCGAACTCATCGACACCATTCATGAAGAACTCCTGAAGAGCTGTGAGTTGACCGGTATCTGGGAGAAGAAGCTCCGAGACATCGAGCACAAAACCTACGACCCTGCCGAATTCATCAATGGTTTGAAAGAGCAGATCAACCAGATTGTCATCGATGTTCTATCGGATAACAGCAGCCGAAGAGTGACCATCATGACGGAGGAAGATCTCAAGAAAAAACCGGAAAAGAAGAAAACGGCAGCAAAGAAAGCACCAGCCAAGAAAAAGGATGAAGCCCCTCAGCCAGCTCCAGCTGACTCAATGGTAGGCAAACCATGCCCGCTCTGCGGCAAGGGCGTCATCATCAAGGGCAAGACCGCCTATGGTTGCAGCAACTGGAAATCCGGCTGCCAATACCGCCAGCCATTCTCACAGATGTAATTTCACGAATATAGAGGTAATATGAAGCATATCAGATTCCATCATATCATAACAGCCTTTTGCTGCCTCCTTCTGATAAGCTGCGGCATTGACAAGAACCTGAAGAAGGGAGAAAAGTTCCTTTCTTTAGGCGAATACTATGATGCTGCCGACCAATTCAAGCAAGCCTACACCAAGACGCCTCCCAAGGAGCGTGAAAACCGGGGAAAGCTAGCCTTGAAGATGGCACGCTGCTACAACAAGATCAATGCTACCCCCAAGGCTGTGAATGCTTACCGCAATGCCATCCGCTATAACCAGGCTTCACTCGATGACCGTCTGGCTTACGCCCGTCTGCTCCTGAAAAACGGCGAATACAAGCAGGCAGAAAAGGAATTCAGAATCCTCGTGGATTCCATGCCCAACAATATCCTTGCCCAGAACGGATTGAAATCTGCCCAGATGGCTCCCAGCTGGAAAAAAGCCGGAAGCAGATATCAGGTAAAGAAGATGGATGTCTTCACCTCCCGAAGAGCCGATTATTCACCGATGCTCCTGGGCGATGAATACGAACAGATCTACTTCACCTCCACCCGCAACGACGCACAGGGAGATGAACTCAGCGGAATCACCGGCACCAAGGCTGGCGATATCTTCTATTCAGAAAAAGACGACAAGGGAAAATGGAGCAGACCGGAAGCCATCGCCACAGGTCTCAATACCGACTATGATGAGGGAGCCTGCTGCTTCACTCCCGATGGCAAGGAGATGTATCTCACCCAATGCGTCACCGACCCTGCCTCTCCCCGATTTGCCCAGATCGTCACCTCTTCCCGTTCGGATGCAGCCTGGGGAAAGGTTCAGAAGCTGGAAATCACCCAGGATACCTTGAGCACCTACGCCCACCCTGCCATCAGTCCTGACGGCGAATGGCTCTATTTCGTTTCCGATATGCCGGGCGGAATGGGCGGTTACGATATCTGGCGTGTGCGCATCACTCCTTCAGGTCTGGGAGGTGTGGAAAACCTCGGTGCCCCCATCAATACGCCGGGCGACGAGATGTTCCCTACCTTCCGTCCCAATGGCGACCTCTATTTCAGCAGTAACGGCCATATCGGAATGGGCGGTCTGGACATCTACATTGCCCGAATAGACGAAAAGACCCAACAGTATAAGATAGAGCATCCCGGCTATCCCCTCAATTCAGAAGCAGATGATTTCGGAATGACCTTCGAGGGACCACACAACCGTGGCTTCTTCTCCTCCAACAGAAAGGATGGCCGCGGCTACGACCATATCTATTCTTTCAACAATCCGGAGATTGTCACCACGATGAAGGGATGGGTTTACGAAAAAGACGGCTACGAACTTCCTGCCGCTCAGGTGATGGTAGTAGGCAACGATGGCACCTACAGGAAACTGCCGGTTAAGAGTGACGGTTCGTTTACGCTGCCTATCCACCCTGAGGTAGATTATCTGGTGATGGCTTCCTGCAAGGGATTCCTCAACCACAAGGAGGAGTTGCGGATAGATTCGGCAAAGGAGAGCAAGGAGTACGTGCTCCAGTTCCCGCTGGCTTCCATCTCAGCCCCAGTACTCATCGACAACATCTTCTATGATTTTGACAAAGCTACCCTGACGCCAACCAGCACCCAGGCTCTGGATAAGCTCGTAGCCTTGCTGAAAGAGAATTCCCACGTAACCATCGAACTGAGTGCCCATTGCGATTACAAAGGCAACAGCGAGTACAACAAGCGATTGTCTCAGCGCCGCGCCCAGACGGTAGTGGATTACCTCATAGCTCACGGCATTGAAAAAGATCGCCTTACCCCTGTGGGATATGGCAAGGAACGCCCGAAGGCAATCCGCAGGAAGCTCACGGAGAAATATCCCTGGCTGAAGGAAGACGATGTGCTCACCCAGAATTTCATCCTCAAGCAGACCAGGGAGCATCAGGAGATATGCAACCAGCTGAACCGCCGCACCGAGTTCAAAGTGCTCCGCACCACCTACAAACTGTTTTGACAAGAAGGGCATAAACAGAAAAGAGGGTATGACATAAGTCACACCCTCTTTTCTGTTTATACCTCATCCCCATACGATGCATGGATAAGTTTCTCTCTAATATACTTATTTGATAATATCACTCCAATGATACCACCTATGACACTTTAATGATACCGATGTACTGTAAATCACCGTTAGAACGTAACTACAGATTTTCAGCAGTTAGCACATCCAACATTTTTCAAAAAAAAGCATATTATTAATTGGATTGCCAAAATTAAAGTCATTCAACTTCTCGGGAACAAAATTCTCCTCAACTGTCAAAGCGATAAACTCACATTCGCCTAGCTTCTTGTTTTCATCTGGTTGAAGCTGATTTGAACGATATGATTTCTTAAACTCAATGAGCCAGTCATAATCCACTGCCTCCTCCTTACAATACTTGCGCAAGCTACGACCTTTACGATTTTGGTTGTAATCCTGCATCACTTTTTCGAAATATTCCCTTGTTTCCATTATCAAACTGTTTTGATTACGGATGCAAAGGTAATATATTATATAGGTACCGCCATACGGGCTAATGGTGATTTACGATACTATCATTTGCTAACGTAAAAGCACAAACAATCTTCTTGTCATCTCCTGTTGTGGAAAAATAATAAGTTTTTCCCAACAGCTGCTCTGCATAAAGGAATGCATGTAAATCACCGTTAGAACGTAACTACTGATTTTCAGCAGTTAGCACATCCAACATTTTTCAAAAAAAGCATATTATTAATTGGTATTGCCAGAGCTGCCAATTAGGCAGCCTTGGCATTCACCTTTTTGTTCGAGTTATAATTACATGGGATTAGGGACATGAAGTCTTGCTCCCCCTCCATCAGTCGGGTGAGTATATCTTCTATATAATCGCCAAAATTAATGTCATTCAACTTGCAGCTCTCAAAAAGTGAGAACATAAAAGCTATGTTTTCCGCACCTAAATGGCTACCGGTATGAATCCAGTTTCGCCTACCCATAGCCAAGTGGCGGAACATTCGTTCGACCGCATTGTTATGCATCTCGACACGGCCATCCTGCAAAAACACCTTGAAGGCCTTCTCGTCATCAAGTACATAGTTGACTGCTCGCTGAACCATTGCACCATAAGAAGAATCAAGCTTGATCTTCTTCAACAACTTCATCAACTTGCCAACGATCGATGCACTGTACTTAAGTCTAAATCGGCGTCGCTGCTTAGCTGTATGCTTGCGTATCTTCGACTCTCGCTCTATCTGGAAGAGGTAGTTCATCATCAAGATGATTACACGCACACGATGGTCAGAGATATAAGCATCCACGAAGCGATGGCGGGCATGGAACTAGCAAGCTGTACGCACCAGTCCCATTTCCTCCAAATCCTTCTCAATTGTCTCATACAAGACTGCTCTGTCTGCAGTAAACACCCTTATACAAGAGTCCTTGAAGATGGCATCTTCCTGCACACTGTGACTACGGCTACCCTCCTTATATTCCATCACACAAAGCTTGGCTTCCATGGAGAGGGCAGCATGGATGTACTCCACATTGTACTTAAACTTATCTTCCTTACTCTCACGACTGCGAACCACGATTCTTGACTCGTCATTCTGGGTATAGACACACTGACGGATACGCTCAAGCATCACAGGTCCCAAGCGTTCACGAAGATAAGTCATGATTTGCTGCATCCAACCGTTCAAGGTTGACTGAGCTACCTTCATACCCATCTGTGACAACATATCCAACAAGCGGTTTTCGGAGAGATGATAAGCAAACTTCGACTCCAGATAGAACCTACAGAAGGATGGCATCAAAGGATTACCCTTGATGATACTCTGAGGATACTTGCTGCTCTGAGGATCAGAGCCTGGTACATTAAATCGTGCTATCTTGTATTCCTTACAATAAACCTCTTGTTTCTGATAGAAGAACAGACGGACTACCCACATGTCCTTCTTACCCTTACGTATGATAACCTTTGCATTCTCAGGAAGATCAGATTTATCTATGCCGAAGGACTTCAAGACTCTAGCTGTTGTTGTATAACGCTTGCGAGGGAGTTGACTATCTGATTCCTGCTTTTCTTTTTCTGTTTTCTTTGGCAGTTTTACTGCTGGTTGCTCTGGAGCTGAAGATGCCTTAGACTCTTCCTCCTTATGCTTTTCATCCAGCGCCTCGTCAGCAGCATCACTGATTTTCTTTTTCAATCCATCAAGCCCCAACTCATTGACCTCAGCATCGGATGTATCCAATACACCATTCAAGAGCTTGGTCATATCTGAGTTATGAGCAAACTTCCTATGAAGGAGAACCTCGATGATAGTTTTATAATCAACCTGAGCCTTGTCTGCTATATCCAACAAGGCATTTGCCTTTTCATAATCATCTGCCTTGGAATGAAGTCGAGATACCTCTGCTCGTAATTCCGAGTTATCAGATTCCGCTTGGGTCAAAGCCACCTCCAACACATAGATACGAGCATTTGCATCTGATAAATCTTCGCTTAACATAGAGATACGCTCGTTTGCCTTGTCAAGTTCCTCCGACAACTCTGTATTACCTTGCTCAATCTGCTGTTTGAGCAAGCCAACAAGCTGTTTGGACTTGGCAAGGTCATTGCTAGCTTTAGTCAACATTGACTTATACGTAGCAAGCTGCATTTCTATGTTACTCTTGTTATTTATCATGTGTACAAAGGTACTAAATTTCTGCGACATATACAACTGCTCCTTTGTTAAGAAAAGTTATATAACTACTTGTTTCTCAGAAGCTTACAAGATTTCAAGAACAACGTTTCCTCGTATTCCTTGTTTTTCTTTTCCAAAGCTTCTTTTGCTGTCAGAAGAGATTTGCGCTCTCTCAATAGAGCAAGCAGTGCTTCCTGCTTGCCCAAAATATACTCTTGTATCTCTACCATCGCATCCATGATTTCAACCTGACGCAGATTCATTCGAGAAATTTCCTCTCGAATCGCCTTTTCATCAGATGAACCTTGCTGCAATGATACTTGAAGCTCTGCAACACGAGATTGCATACGCTTCAGTTCTGCATGCATGGATGGTATCAAACTCTTAATATCAGTATTCATAATATGATTTCCGTTTGTACAGATGTTGATAGCAACAGTATCAATGTCTCACGGCTTATCTTATGACAGCGAGCTGCCTCCAAGAAGCGAGGCTTGAGAAACTTACCGTCATCAAACCACTTCTGGTATAAGACAAAACCATTGATATCATAATGTAATATTTTAACCTTGCGGTAATCCTTGGAATAGAAGATGAAGGCTTCATCATAACTATAAGGATCATGCTGCATTTTTTCACGGATGATTCCTGCCAAGCCCTCACGACCATTGCGCATATCAGTGGGTGTGGAACTCAAATAATAAGTTGTTCGAGAAGTGAAGTTCAGCATGGCTATGACATTTTACGCAGCAGTTCTGCAACTGCAAACAGATTAGTACACTTGATTTCCATCTCATCACCAGTCGGAGACTTCAAAATCAGTCTCTCAACTTGCCAACCTGCAGGAGTTTGTTGCTCGGGAACAAAATTCTCCTCAACTGTCAAAGCGATAAACTCACCTTCGCCTAGCTTCTTGTTTTCATCTGGTTGAAGCTTATTTGAACGATATGATTTCTTAAACTCAATGAGCCAGGCATAATCCACTGCCTCCTCCTTACAATACTTGCGCAAGCTACGACCTTTACGATTTTGGTTGTAATCCTGCATCACTTTTTCGAAATATTCCCTTGTTTCCATTATCAAACTGTTTTGATTACGGATGCAAAGGTAATATATTATATAGGTACCGCCATACGGGCTAATGGTGATTTACGCAGCGATATTCCACACTAGACGCTTACATTTTATACTCTTAGACACATGCCCAGGAGTATGTTGTTCTAAATTCAACATAAATAATATTGTTTTGTAGGTTACAAGGAACTTCCATTTTAGAAATCCTTACCAACCTTTCCTTATTTACAATCAATTAATTATTCTTCTCCATCTACAGAATCATAGTGAATGGTAAAATTAAGAGAACCCTCTCTTAAAGAGAAATAATCCTCCAGTTCATGGGGAATCGGTACAAAGACTTTATTCTTGGTTATGATAGTTGTTGTTGGCAACATTTTTCCACCTGTGAGTTCTCTGTCCAAATGTTTTTTCAACTCCATATCATAATACAATGTATAATTACCACCTTCCAAGGTAAACACGAAAATGATTCGGTGCATGCTCCAAATTACTCTTGTTGTATGAGGATTCATAAAGAAAGTATAATACTCCTTGGTCATTGCATTCGTCAATGTCAAGAATTTCCTATAACCATGCAACAATGAAGATTCAATATCTGTTGTCAACAATTTCGCCTTAGTCTCTACATTTAGGCGCAGGATTGGAGGTAATGGGGCAAATACATCATCTTCTTTTTGTTGTTGAGCCAATTTTTTTTCTTCTTCGGAATCAACATTCACAGAAATTGTTTTAACAACCTCATCTACATTTTCAACATTGTTAACATTCAAAGTTTGTTGGGATTTCTGCTGGCTTTTCTTAATGATTGTAGAAAATTGATCTATTGTGATTTTACCTTCCTTAAATAGTTCAAATGTGTTATCTATCGACATCAAATCATCCTTATCTATGGAGAAAGACTCTTTTTTCTTTTTCATCAAAGATTGGAAAGCCTCAATTCCCATCCTACTACTTGACGGAATGTAAGGTTTAATCTGTTGATAAATATAGTTGCGTACATAATCCACTATCAAAGGGTCGAAAACAGAATAATCACTCTTATATATCTTAACGATATTAGTAATTTCAGGATCATCTTTTCTGATATAGACGACAACCTCCCCCTCTTTACTTTCTACATAATAGGGAAGGTTATGACTGATGTCTGCAAATTCAACCCGATTTTTGGTTATCAAATATTCTTCTTTTAATTTCTGTTGTATTTTTACCTTTACAGAATACCAAGCAACATTTTCATAACCCTTAAGATCGTATATCTTCAACACCTCTACATAGTCATCAATCTCTTTAATTCCAGAATTAAGAAGATATCGCAACTGAACATTACGACGTGGATAATCACGAGAAACAATACCAATGATATAATCCGAATCAGAAAACTTTCGTAAAATAGATGTATCAGAGCCTTTATAAAAACGAGCATGCTCCACATCTTGAGCCAAATCGCCTAACTTAATATACTCGTTCTCCTCATTAGCCTTTTGTATATTGATATTACGCGTCAATTCAACACGTTTGTTTTCATCAAGATAATGCAAGAAATTTCTGTATTTATCCGCATATTCTTGATTAGATATATATAAAGAAAAGACATCTTCCCAAACATTCATGAGCCGTTGCAATATTCCAAGACAAGACTGATTGATGGCTTCCCTACCTGCGGTAGGCTTAAGCATATTCATATTGACAATACCGCCAAACGAATAGATAGACCCTAGCAGTATTGGCGACAGTCCAAATCCATTACGCAAACCAAACAATCTGTCTTTTTGAGTATCAAGCATCAAATCACCTTCATAATCCATATTTCCGATATGAATATTTTTGATAAAAGCTTTTGTCTGGACAGGAGACTTGGAATAAACATCTATAGCATAATCGAATGAGTATAAAAGCCCAGCATATTCCTTTTGGATATGAAAGAAATCTAATCCATTACACCCTTCTTTATAGTCATTCTGGCTAATCAACTCACCATTGAAAAATACAGGTATTCTCAGATATTGCACATACTGTGTAATATAATCCAAAGCATCTTGGGCGGAAATCAGTCTGTCCGGATCCATTGTTGCATCTATTATAGTTCCGTATTCAGTATCAGAATCATTTATAGAGTTCATTTCTATGTTATCCAAGTCTTCTCTATCCGCATTGCACAAACATCTGGTATTAGAGAATATTTTCTTGGTAGAAAGTGAAAGGTGAGTACATACACCAAAGTTGGCAAATGCACCGATTCCAAAAGTACCAACAACGCCAGCTGCTTTAGCCACATCATTATTTTTGCCACTTTTACCAGCTGTCAAAAAGTTTGTTTCAACCTCTTCTGCAGACATGCCAATACCATTATCCTTCACTACGATATGTCCATCTTTTACATCTATTGAAATTGAAGGATTTTCATATGATGCATCTTCATGACGTCTCATAAGGACTGCATCGTATGCATTTTGAAGATTCTCACGAAGAACGACCAACAAAGTGTCATAAAGAGACTGACAAAGCATATTAAGCATGGACTTTGCCTCGAATTTCATTGCTATTTTTCCCATGGTTTTCTATTTTTTCTTATAAATTTTACACCTTCCGCAATTTGGCTTGTGACTAATATATCATCAGAATCCTTATAGGGAGACATCTCTATAAGTTTTCTAACATCATCCACATTATTTTTTAAGATTGATGCTTGCATCAAATAGCAATACTCCATATTTGAAAGCGGCTGTTTGAATACATTCAGGATAAAATTCAAATCCTCTACTTCCAAACTTAGCTGCTGTATATATTCATCTATAAACCCTTGCTTTACAGGATTATCAAGCTGTTTCATACGTAAGATTCCATTTTTGAAATCTCCAGACTCCCTTGTTTCTTCATCAACAATTCTCAACAAATCATCATCAGACAACTTATTAAGAGGTACTTGAAATACTAAAGATTTTTTACCCCTAAGCAGATATTTCTCGCCCCATATCGGATAAGGAGCATCATTCATTTTATCTTCACGCCCAAAAACTTCCAAGTTTGCAGAACCATTTTCAATTTCTACATTAATCAGATTATATTGTCGCTTTACGCCTGGCAACATCTCTTTTCTGCTACCAAATAATGTTCCAGAACTTATCAGATGCATTTTGTCACGCTCTATATCTTCAGCCAAGTCGTTTAACTCTTCAACCACTTCAGACCTGTGCTGGTGACCAAATAACCCAACAAGGATATGATTGCAAGCCATACTCTTAGTAATTTTCATATCCATAAAGTCACATCTATGGGGAACGCCATAAATATGGTGATGCCATACTCCAAATGTCAGATACCCATTGCTATAACAGCTACTTAGGTCTCGGTAGATGCTGTGAAAAGCATTTTCATTTATAGTTCCCATTGCATTAAGATGGTCAAGTTGACAACAACTATTAAAACAAGCGAAAGCTATCTTATCATTAGGAAATGTAATCAAAGAAGCATCTTCCTCAGGACTTACAGGAAACGTCCTGCCAATAGAGGAATAGAACCCGTTAAAGAATGACACAAAACTATCAAATCTTGAAGTATAGAACTTCTCATCAATAATTTGCATAAAGGAAAGAGTTTTCCAATCAAAGCGATAAATCTGCTTCTTACCATATCTCTCCCAATAACTTTTCTGCACCTTTTCTTGTTCAGAAGCGTCAATGGGCTTCATACTATTGCTTGAAACAGCTCTGTTCACGTCATGATTGCCAGGCACTATGATCAATCGACTAATGTCTCCATTTAAGAATACATCAACCAGATTATGCAAAAATACAGAAACCTCTTCATATTGTTTTTGTATATCTTGATTACCCTTAGCTATATCTGTATTACGAGTTCCTTGGATAAGGTCTCCACATACAACAATATATTTTACAGGATAGATTCCTAAATTTGCATAATTGGCTATATCCGATTTCAAAGAATCTATCAATTGATTATAATTGAAATCAGAATCCTTATGCAAGTCAGAGATTTGGATTATTGAAAATTTTGGAGTTTCCATAAAAACTAGTTAAAAAGAAACTATTTTCTTTCATTTTAAAGTTTGATATACTTTCATCATTTCTTCTACCATTACCTTAGCAGAGTAATTGGCTCCTGTGAGTTTGCAAATATTCTTTATTCGTATAATGAAGTGAACTCCTTTTCCATAACATTTGCCACAATTCTCTGCCCTTTAGCATTGATGTGGATACCATCACGATAATCATCTTTGGTTAAAAGATGAAGATCTTCTACCAGCTTTACCTGATTCTTCTTGCACCAAGCAATGATTTCATCACCTTGTTCATTATATTTCTTACCGGCATTCTCTTCCTGGTCTGCATGAAGATATACTACGAATGGAATTTTGACACTATCTGCCATTGCCTTCAACTGGTCAAAGCCAGGATTAAAGACCTTTCCATTCTTATGAATATCTACACCAGCCAATACCTTTTGGTCTGGATCAAGTTCATTATTACCGTTATCAAATAAAGGCTTAATGTATCGAGGGTAAATATATCTACAAAGGACCTCAGCTATAGCACAAAAATACTGCTTGTCAGGATAGGAAGGATGAACACCTACTACAGGCATAAAATCCATATTATCATGAGCATCATGGCTGCTTACCAATAAGAAGATACCCTTTGCGTTAAACATTCCCTTCTCCTTGAGATAGGCAGCACAGTTATCTGGCCCCCAGCTACCTGCAGAGATATTCGTAACCATCTATGTTTCCATACACCCTCTGAACCACCTTTATGTAAAGGCGATTCAAGAGATGTCAAAAATAAAAAATGATTGGATTTAACATTTATTTTTGCATAAAGCAAGGCAAAAGTGCCACTTTTTCTGCTGTACAAACAGGCTTGGCAGTAAGACGACTAACTAGCTCCTTGATGTAACACCCAGGAGATAACTTGTTCATATTACAGCTTTCTATGACAGAAAACATGAAGGCATAGTCAAGCGCAGAATCTTCACTGCCGATGTTCAGACAGTTCTTAAGATTCAGCTTGATGTGTCTCATCATTTGTTCTGCCAGGTTGTTAGACAACTCAAGGTTGTCATCCTGCAAAATGGTTTGCATTGCCGACCATTCAGTCTTGATATATTTAAGAGCCTTCTTTGTCAAAGCGCCCAAGCCTTTGTAATTCGATCTAGCAAATCGCTCAAACTTCTCTTTGATTCGGTCCATGATAGGCTTGCTCCTTTGAAGCCTTTCCACAAGAACCTGGTCGGCTGTTAAACCTGCCTTCTTGCAGTCATGCTCGATTCCAAATAGTCTACCTATCTCATCGATAAACCACATAGACAAGGAATGATTCTCTTCCAAGGACTCTACGAACTTTCGCCTTATATGTGTCAGGCATGCTGAACGATGTTGATCAGGATGAAGTTCATCATCGTCATACACTTTATATACTACATAACCGTCGTCTCATCAATCATCCAATTGTGAGTCTTCTTGATAGTCGCCTCCCAGACATCTTTCATTTCCTTGCGGATATAAGAGATTATCTTATGTACGATGACTCCCAAGGTTTTCTCGTTCATATTCAATCCCTTCACCTGATGCAGAAGACGGAGTAGATGGAACGTCATCATTGGAATCTTCAGGCCAATCAGACTTTTCTTCTTCTCTCGTAACCTCCTTGCCAGACTTCAGCAAATTCTTTTGCTCCGCATTACGCTTGAACCGTTGGCGCTGGCGATAACGGGCCAGCCATTGTGCCTCCGATGCAGAGAGCGAAGACTTTTCAAGCATCGAAGTGAGCTTTGTAATCTTCTCATTCAAGGAAGCTATCAAGTTATCCGATGCCTTCTGGTGGTTGGCGCTATCCGTCATAATACGCTTTACATTTTCCAGGTTCTCCTCTCGCAGATGCTTAAGTTCCTCCTTATGGCGCTCAGCCTGTTCCTTCATCTGCTGCATATAGAACTCCTTCATATTGTCCTGCTGAGCCTTGAAGAACTGGCGATCCTCCTCACGCTGACGTTCGAAATCGGCACGCAAGGCTTGATCGTGAGCTATCAAATCTACCTGCCCACGATTCGCTGTTGCCATCTCATCCTTGAGACGAGCTATCTCAGCATAAGCCAAACGTAACTTCATTTCGTCATTCATGCCTACAAAGGTACTACTTTTTTCTGACATATGCAAGCTTTTTCGAAGATTTCTATAACCAAAACACTAATAATCAGATAGTTAAGCAACCAAATAGTATCTTCTTTTATCTGCATTTTAGTGACTTGGACACCCTCTGTAAGCGTAACGAAATATCCTTACGCATATCCATTGTACCAGAACAAAAATAGTACTTCTGTCTACTTGTAAAGGATATCATTTCAGCCAACTATTTTGTGCAACAAAGCTGTAATCTCATTTACATTTGCTATTCCAAAAACACTTACGATAGTATCGAAACACATTAGGATAAACATAACTACTGTCATCACAAAATTGTTTGAGAGAACGACCACGACCATACATCTCGAACTCACGAATGATGGCTGCGTAATCAACTTTTGCTTTCTTCTTATTTTCCATTTGTTACCATTTTTAATCGGCAGCAAAGGTAATACTTATTTTTTAGCGGGCAATATGGAGAAGTAGATGGTTACAGATTGAATTTACTTTTACTCTCGTTATTCATAAATTAAATGTTATATCTTGCTTGCAGGATACGCCTAAAGAAGTGATATTACACTGTATAACGTTCCCCATTTCGTGAACTATCTTTTTATATTACTCCTCTTTCTTGTAATTGATTAATAGTATCTTGTTTCAATTTTGTGAATGGCTCGTTGTGAATGTCTCTTTCATCCAAAGAAACTTCATCTGACAGATATGCCAAGACATCCCGTTTAGTAGGAGCAACATCAAAAGCTTTGGAGAAAGCAGAGATAGAGCTATCAGTCATCTTATATGCGTTTTTATAAATTTTCGTAACCTTTCCTTTATAACCAGCATACATATTATAAATATGGAACATCTCCTCATGAGCTTTGCTCTTTTCTGTAACATTTTTATCTTTACCTACAAAGAGTATCTCATCGCAAATAGGATAAGCTTTAACCTGATTATTGACTTTGGGTAAAAAAAGAAAAGGATTTAGTTCTTTATCCTCTTCAGCATTTACATACAAGCCAAAATCACTTAAACTTTTACCTTTATGACCATTACAGATACCACATGAAGGCTGTAAGTTATAAAAACAGGTACCAAGAAAGGGATACAGACTTTGAGGCATGAAGTGATCCATTTGATACATCACATCGTTGTCCGTGGCCATAGTCGGAAACACATTACAATAAACGCATGTCTTCAACCCCATCTCTTGATGAATAGCCCCCAATATCAATCGAGCAGTTTCATATTGTAAACATTTTAAAATTCTCTCATATAACTTATCTCTATAGAATCCACCTTTTTTATTGTTTCGGTAATTCACCTTTGTTGTCAGCATACCAGGTTCACGTTTCAGAACTGCCGCATACTTATTACAATAAGCCTCCCATTCCTTAGGTTCCAGAATAAGAAGATCCGTATAATCATCAATCAACAAACCGATATAATCCAACACAGCCCCCTCATCTTTCCAAGGATTGTTGGCAGCCACAAATTCTCCCAATTCCTTTAATTTACCTTTTACATCTGTACATTCTGTTTGAATCAAGGTACTATATCTATCGGCAAAAGAACGAATCACATCATCAATCTCAATTTTTCTCATTTCTTGCCCTCCTTTCATCGAACAATCGCTGCAATTGCATCTTCAAGAACGGATCTCCAATCAAGTTCATCAATAGTTCGTATTCAAGTCTGTATTTATCTGAAAAATCACCACCAGGAAGCAATCGATAAATCATGTTATTGATTTTCTTACGTGCAAATTCTCCGACAAAGCCATTCTTCAAAAAGAAACTCTGGTAGAGAATATCGCAAATATTGGCAGCAAAAGGATTTTTAAAATCATTAGAATCGGCCATCTTCCCATCTTCAAGATACAAAATATTACCTTGAGGTATATCTGATAACACAAAAGGAGAATGAGTAGCTATCATAATATTATATGAAGCCCAACGATTCATATACAATCTCTTGATGTAACCTAACAACTCATTAACAAACCGCCGTTGATACTCAGGATGGAAACAGATCTCCACCTCATCAAGAATCAAGTTGATGTTTCTATATTTCACTCTATGTGATTCCTGTATACTCAGGAGATTCAAGATATGGTAGATATAAGTACTGAAAGTATAGAGATACTGCCTTTCACCAGCACTCATCTGCTCCAAAGGTATTGGATCCTCGTTGGTTACTTCTCCATTTTTATATCGATCCATCAAGATTTCGATTGTGAAGAAAGAAGGCGGCAAATACTCTTGAATTTCTCTCATACTTCGGTCATTCCTTCCCACAAAAACCCTTTTAAAGTAGTCATCATAAGTAACTTCATCAAAAAATGAATCTGGATTTTTAGACTGTTCTTTCAGTAACGTCTTCAGGAAATGCAACGTCTGCCTTATCTTTAATGAAATATGAGAATGATCTTTCAGTATTGTCTTTACCAGCTTATCTACTTTAGCATCTGTTTCAAAGCTAACTTGCTGTGTAAATTCATCAAGTTCCCCAATATCAGAAAATTCTTCGTATGACGGATAACTGTTCGCAATAGAAAATGTCTTATATATAAGATACATTGCTGCTGCACGCTGATATTTATTCTTAAAATCCAGACAATCTACTACCCCATAAGCTTGCAACATTTTCGAACCGAGATCCATGTATCCGAAGACCTGATAACGATAATCAGTATAGATATCACGACTTACCCGATAATCCTCAAGATATTTTTTAGCAAGAGAATCAGTATCGAATGTGTATAGAATTTTATTCAGCCCATAATCTTCCATGAAATTTCTATCATGTCTCTTTGCATAAATCATAATTGCCGATAGACGATAGAGTGTCAAATGGAGTTCCTTATTCATATCAAAGATACCATTATCCCTATAAGGGTTCAAGACAATAGGAGTCATGTAACCATCATTTTTATGGAACAAACTATTCATCCATATCTTTCCATCGGCATCATCCTCTGCCTCTTTTTTACTTTTCTGATTACCTAAGACTAAACACCTTTCTCTCTTATAGTCATTTGCATTGAAAGCCTGCAAACTATAATTGGTAACAATGGTATAGAATAAATTCTCCTTTGCCCATTTCACGAAATCAGCCATGATGACTTTTTCAGAAGAAACAATGCCTTTATCCAAAGCAGTCAATACAACAGGATTTTCATCACCCAACTGAAACTCAACCTTATCTCCAAGGCATGATATTCTAGCCAACAATCCATCAAGTACATAATAGATTTCAGCATAAAGGCCATTGATATAACAAAGATCTGCTGCCGTTTTTCGCCGTTTTCCTCTATTGAGCAAACAACTGAGGTTATTAATAACACGATAGATAATCTCAAACAAAGATGATTTTCCACTGCCGTTAACACCTACAACAGCTTGTACATTAATGCGGCTGCCAAAGAATTTATCCAAATGATTCTCCGGTAATAGAAACACCTCATTCTGTCTTATTTCACACCTATCATTGAGTTGATAAAACTCTTGTTGCAACCCCTTTCGCAAATTAGAACTACAAGTAGCCAAGATATGAACTACAGAAAGAGAAAGTTCTTTATGCAAAGACTTTGGATTATCTTTAAAATTCTGTTTAACCATTCTTTTAGTAATAAGAGAAAATATGAAGGAGGATTAATACCCTAACATCTTTAACATATTCATTATTCTACTTTCCAAACTTTTTTCATTTTTTCCACCAGAAAATGCCGTATTCATACCATCAATACAATAACCATTCTCATCAATTTCTAGCACCCTCAAATAAACATCATCATAATCTTTACCAGCTATGAAAACGTTTTCAAAATTTCCATTTTCCTTATTTATTGATAGAACAGACAATAATCTAGACTTATAATACTGATCATTGTTAATAAAATGTTGAGATATTACTTTAATTACAGTATCATTTCCTACACCCAATCTTTTAGCTATAATAAATAATTTGAGCAAATTAACATTTACCTTAAAACCTAATTTACTTTCAATATCTCCAAGTTGTTCCTCAACCTTATCAAGAGCAAATTTTAGTTCTCGCAAAGTCTTATTTTTCAGGAAATCAGCAGAAAAGTACTCATTAACCAAAGTCACATCTACTCCAGTAACAAAAGATATTAGTGATAGCGCATATTTTTCCTTTTCTTCTTGAAGGGAAAAATGAAATATTTCTTTGTTGTAGAATTTAGACATGTACCCACGATAATCTGCATCGTCACCATAGAAATGATGGAATATGGCTTTTGTATTTCTCTCATGCATTACAAAGACAACATTGCTTACTCCAAATTTATTACCAACTAAGGTATCATTATTCGGAATGAAACATCTATAACCGTAATCCATTTGAGCAGAAAAGACATTTAATATTCTGAAAAGATGAGCAGGATCTAACCTATCCATATCTTCAATTACCAAGACTATCTTTTTCCGTTTTTTAATCTGATACTCCTTTATGTTGTCATGTATTATCTTTGTAACGACATCATTTTCATAAACCAATGATTCATCAAATTTAGCAAGATAATCATCCAAGAATTTAGACCGATCAGTATTATGAATAAACTCCTCAACTTTACTTCTCAGTTTTTTTATCCAGCTAGCAGTTGTATATGCATCAAAAAGAGCCTTTACTAAATTATCATCAGCATCAATCTCTTTCAGCATCTTCAAAAATGATTCTGCGACAGAACAAAAGTGATTTTGAACATAAAATTCAAATGCCATTCGTTCCGTCACTCCATAATATACATCAATTATGCCTTGTTGTAGCAACTGAAGTAATATATCCTGCTTCACTAAATCAAAAATATCCTTATTCTCCAACACCTGATAATTTACAGGGTAAAGGGTGATAAAAACAAAAGGAGATTCAGAATCATTCTTGCATTTTTCCTTAAATTTATTGAGGAAAAATGTCTTACCATCTCCAAACTTAGCAGAAAGTATCACCCTATCATGTGACAAAAGGTGATTTTCAAATCTTTCCATTGCCTCATCGACAGGGATTATATTGTCATCTAATTCCTTCATAGCATTTCTTTTATAGTCTGATAGCTTACAATAACATGCAGTAAATACGGTTTAGTTGTATTTCCAATAACACCCATTTTAATAATACACCCACCATAATCGTTAGGAATAACACTCATTATCCAAGATTCATTAACCAATATAGGTTGATTCTCCGAATCATGAAGTTCTATAAATTTCTGAATCATATCACTTTCATTTTTGAAGGTTGTCAATAATTCTAAACAGCAAGATGGTATCAGCCTGCATACGACTTCCAGAAAAGAAGAATCCGAGAGATTACCTCCTGTGTTTAAGCCTCCAGAAGAAGTGCCATACCCTAAACAAAGGCTCGCATAGAGCCTCAGTAGGGAAATACCTCACGAGCCTAATATCCCTATACACCCTTTGAAGATTATGCCCCAGCTGCGATCTTCCAAACCGATTCCGGGCATCATGCCTTCCGAAATTCCCGGCTTCCAGCACCTCATTCAGCATAAACTTACCATACTTCTCACTCAGAGGAACGATAAGTCGAGAGGCAGGCATGCCGAACACCTCTTGCATGATAAACATGATACCCCCTGCAAACTTCCATAATCCCAACTCCTTCAACTCCTCCTGTACCCCTATCGATAGCAGCAGAAAAAGCAGAAGAAGATTGTACTGCTGTAGCAGAAACGCCATCACATTCAGAAGTCGTATCCCCTATCATCCTCAGGCGGTCCCAGCCCGCACAAACATGGCGAGGGCTTTGATGCCCCGCCAACCTTAGAGCGAAGCGGTTCCGAGCACCGGAGGGCGGTTACATCCTCTCTCTTCGGGCAAGAGAGAGGATTGGTGAGAGATGTGGCGTCCTCCTTGGAAGGAGGAACTAGGTGGTTCGAAGAATTTTACTTCCCCTAACTTTTCTAATACCAGCAATCATCAGCATACCTATTCCATATCCTACCACACTACCTAGCGTATTATGAAACAAATCATCGAATTCACACAGACCTCGCTTGAAAAACAGTTGTGAAAGTTCTATGCAGGCAGAGAATGCAGCACCGAATAAGAATGATTTTAGCAATGCATTCTTAGTACAGATGAAACTTAGCAGGAACCCAAAAGGAATGCCTAGTGCAACATTGAGTAGATTCTCTTCAATCAATTCATTCTGCCCATCAGCAATGGCCACATAACTCCAGAAAGGAGTAAGCTTATACATATATGTATCTCCCGGTGTTCTATAAATTACCGTCGAACCCAATATGAGAAACATATACTCAATAAGCAAAGTGGTCATTACACCGATTCTTGCTCCTTTGAGATTCTTAGCAAATGCAAATACCAAAACGATAATGCCGCTCATTACCAGAAATGACAACTGCACAACCATATTAGGTATGTCTTTTGAAACATCTGCCAAATGCTCAATAGAATACTCAACAGGATTACTCATTGCAAACATCATAATTAGAGATTAAGCACCTTCTCCTCCACCTTTCCCCAGGCGGTCCCATCCCGCAAAACATGGCGAGGGCTTTGATGCCCCGCCAACCTTAGAGCGAAGCGGTTCTGAGCACCGGAGGGCGGTTACATACTTCCCTTCTGAGAAGGGAAGGCTTGGTTAGGATGTGGAGCTCCCTTTGGCTAAAGATTTTGCAAATGAGCGCAATGAAAGTTTGCTTTCAAATTGCCGAGTGCAGCTAATCTTATCTAAAGGGAGACGGAGGGATTCGAAAAAAAACATTTCTTTTTCGAAGTATTCCTTTGTTTCTATAATTCTGATTTTTAAGAATTCGGATG
>ERZ1023630.18-NODE-18-length-89627-cov-103.061883_pt1 | contig 89627 bp, 73 predicted proteins | sample MGYA00380332_ERZ1023630 | MGnify/ENA primary metagenome ERZ1023630 (study PRJEB33179, sample SAMN07448973) | human gut metagenome | biome: Human-gut; feature: Human associated habitat; material: Faeces | host: Homo sapiens | place: India: Bhopal | collected...
AATTAACGTTAAAAAATACGCTCAAAGCTTGCTCAATTAGAGTAAAACAGGGCGCCTTGCTGATTGCCATTATACCCAGGGCGATGCCCTGGGCTAAGAGCTTTTGGGCCTTCAGCCCGTACTTGAACCACATGCGAAACTTCAGTAAGATATAAAGAAAAAAGGAGTTAAGATGATGGCCTTAACTCCTTTTTTCTTTATATACTGTAAAATCTTATCGTCTTTATTATGCTTGGAAGATCCTAGCCAGATAGTCGTAGTGTTCGCCTTCTGCCACGAGTTCCCCATGCAACCCGCAGGTTTCGGCGATGGATTTCAGTAATGGGAAATCCACGTAGAGCCAATCGAAGCGGTCGCCCTTTACATCCTTGTAGATCATCTGATAATCTACTTCTCCGTAATAGGCTCCGTTCAGATTGATATCGAAACTTCCATCCTCATTCTCGTAGATGTATTTCAGGTCGGAGGAATCGATGAGAATCTGACCGCCCGGATTCAGCAACGCCTTCAGGCGCAGGAAGAGGGCAGGGAGATGTTCTATCTTCCCGGCAATTCCCGTTCCGTTCATCAGGAGGAGAATCGTATCGAAATCGCCTTTAAACTGCTCCTGATTCTCTCCGGAATGATTCTCCTGATTCTCTCCGGAATGATTTCCACTGCTCAGATGTGGGTCGAAGAGATTGATGCATTCCGCATCCTTTACCCCTCTCAGCTTCATTGCTTCGCAACTCAAGGGCGAAATATCAATCGCCTTCACCTCCAATCCCTTCTCCTGCAGGGCGAGCGTATGGCAACCGCTTCCGGCACCGATATCCAGCACCCGTCCCTTGGCTAGCTGCAAGGCCTTTTGCTCCAGCACCGGCATTTCTGGGATGCTTCTGAACAGATGTTTCACTGGCATTTCGTCTTCCTCGAACATCGAAGAGAGCACTCTCAGTCGGGCCGCCTTCCCCTGCTTCTGGAAGTCGAGAATGGCTGCGCCCATCGGGTCTTTATCTGCTGATAATATTTCTGTATTCATTTTTCTTTCTATCTGTTTTATCTTAAGTTTCTTGAATTCTTCTGCAAAAATACAATAAAGTTTTGATAAAACAGATATATTTCAGAAAAAACTAATCAGATTTTTACTCGTATCTGATTGCCTCGATAGGGTCGAGTCTTGCTGCCTTCTTTGCCGGATACCATCCGAAGAACACGCCGGTGAAGGTACAGACGGCGAAACTCATGATGATGCTCCAAGGCTCTATCTGAGTGGCTATGTGCAGGAAGGCATTCAGACTCAGCGACAGACTCACTCCCAATATCACTCCGATGATTCCACCCGTTACAGAGAGCAGAATCGCCTCGATGAGGAACTGGTTCAGAATATCGATTCCCCTGGCTCCCACACTCATTCGAAGACCGATTTCACGGGTTCGCTCGGTAACGGAAACGTACATGATGTTCATGATTCCAATACCGCCAACCAGCAGGGAGATTCCTGCCACACTACCCAGAAGGATGGTGATGGTGGACATGGTGGAATTCATCATGCTGGAGATTTCCTCCTGCGAACGGATGTTGAAATCATCCTCATCTGCCTCGGTGGTCTCGGTGGCATCCTTCAGCTTATGGTTGCGGCGGAGGATTTCCGAAATCTGATCCTGAGCCGGCTGGGATGCTTCCTCGGTAATGGCAGAACATACGATTCCGCCCAGATAGGTCTGTGCCAGGATTCGCTTCATCACGGTGGTGTATGGGGCGAGCACGAGGTCATCCTGGTCCATTCCCATGGAGTTGTAACCCTTCTTCTGGAGCACACCTACTACACGGAACGGGATGCTGTTGAAACGTACTACCTTGCCGATCGGGTCGCTGCCGTCGGGAAAAAGATAATCCACTACGGTCTGACCCAGGATGCAGACCTTGGCAGCTGCCTTGATATCGGTATCGGTAAACATTTCTCCATCTGCCACCTTCAGCTGGCGGATGCTCAGGTAGTCCTGGTTCACGCCATAGATGGAACTCTGCGTATTGTTGTTGCCGTAGATCCACTGTCCCGAACTGTTTACGGTAGGCGAAATGGCACTGATGTAATTACAATCCTCCTTGATGCTCTGGTAGTCTGCCTGCTTCAGGGTCTCCATCGAGGACGCATCCTGTCGCACACCGCCTCTCATGTCAGCACCCGGCGAAATCATAATCATATTACTACCCATCTCGGCGATATTCGCCTTGATGCTCGCCTTACTTCCCTGTCCGATGGCAAGCATCGTAATCACGGCTGCAATACCGATGATGATGCCCAGGGCTGTGAGGAAGGAGCGCATCTTGTTGGCTGCTATCGCCCGGATGGCTATCTTAAAAAGATTCTGATAATTCATATTCTATACTGTTATTCGTCCGTATTGGCTGGCAGGGCGGCAAGGCCTTCTGCTGCCGAAAGGATGTTGTCATTATAGGTATCGCTGATGATGTGTCCGTCGCGCAATTCGATGTTGCGACTGGAATACTTGGCGATATCCGGGTTGTGGGTTACGAAGATGATGGTTCTGCCCTCAGCGTAGAGTTTCTGGAAAAGGACAAGAATCTCGAAACTGGTTCTCGTGTCCAGGTTACCCGTTGCCTCGTCGGCGAGAATCACGGCAGGATTGTTCACCAGTGCTCGGGCGATGGCTACACGCTGCATCTGTCCACCCGACATCTGATTGCTCTTATGATAGAGTCTCTCGCCCAGTCCTACAGCCTTCAGAGCTTCGATGGCACGCTGCTTGCGCTCTTCTGCGCTGATGGCAGGATTGTACATCAGCGGCAGCTCTACATTCTCCACACTCGTGGTTTTCGGCAGGAGATTGTAGTTCTGGAAGATGAAGCCGATCTTGCGGTTGCGCAGGATGGCTCTGTCGTTGCGGCTCATCTTGCGCACGCTCACGCCATCCAGGTAATATTCGCCCTTGGAAGGGGTGTCGAGACAGCCCAGCTGGTTGAGCAGGGTGGATTTGCCGGAACCCGACTTACCCATGATGGTAACGAACTCGCCCTCGTAGATCTTGAAGCTTACGCCTTTCAGGGCGTGGACGGTTTCATCACCCACAAGAAAGTCGCGGCGCACGTTGTCGAGCTCTATCACCACCTTCTTGTTCTCGTTGTTATTTGATGTTTCAGACATAATGATTCTTTTTAACTTCTCCCCTTACTTCTTCTTTCCTCTAGGACCCGGACCGCTGATCAGTCCCTGGCTCTGCTGTGGAGCATCCTCCTCTTCCGGAACATTCACCACGATTTCCGTAACAATCTTATCGCCCTGCTTCAATCCCTTGGTGATTTCTGTATTGATTCCATCACTCTGACCGATGGTTACAGGATGAGCGGTGAGGGTGTTGCCGTTCAATGTCCAAACCTTGTTCTTGCCCTTGCAATCTACAATCTTCATATCCTTGCCCACGGTTTCCTTGGTAGGGGTAAAGCGGAGAGCCTTGTTGGCTACGGCGAGCACGCCGCTGCGCTCCTGGGTGTAGATGGTAACATTGGCAGTAAGACCCGGCTTCAATTTCAAATCAGCGTTTGGAGCAGAAATTACTACCTCGTAAGTTACTACGTTGTTGGTAGTTGTAGCTTCCAGGCGCACCTGCTTCACGGTTCCCTCGAAGGTATCATCCGGATAGGCATCTACGGTGAAGGTTACTCGGTCTCCCTCCTTTACATTGCCGATATCAGCCTCGTCCACATTGGCTACTACCTGCATATTGGTCAGGTCCTTGGCGATGGTGAAAAGCTCTGGGGTGTTGAAGCTGGCAGCTACGGTCTGACCTTCCTCTACGCTCTTCGAAATCACGGTTCCGTCGATAGGAGAGGTGATGGTGGCGTATCCGAGGTTGGTCTGCGCTCTCTGTACGTTTTCCTTGGAAGAGGCAACCTGCTCCTTAGCCTGGCGATAGGTGAGAAGGGCATTCTCGTATTCATCGGCGCTGACAAGTCCTTTCTTGTAAAGGGTTTTGTAGCGCTCCATATTGGCTGCCTGATAGTTCAGACTGCTCTGTGCGCTGGCTAGGTTTGCCTTCGCAGTATTCAGTTCGCTCAGGAGATTGGTCTTGTCGAGTTCTGCGATGACTTGTCCCTTCTTTACCTGGGAGTTGTAGTCCACATAGAGTTTGTTGACAATACCACTCACCTGTGTACCCACGGTTACTGAGGTCACCGCCTCGATGGTACCCGTAGCGGTTACGCTGTTCTGCAAGGTTTTCAGCGCCACCTTTTCCTCCTTGAAGTTAATATCTTCCTCCTTTTTTCCGCCCGACATCGCCCATGCCGCCACGGCAACGATTACTATCACCATGACAGCAATCCAGATTTTGCTAATTCTCAACTTTTTCATTTATATTCAGATTAATTTAATTCGAAATAATAAAACTACTTTTTCTTTTCTTCATCGGAACACGCTGAGTTAACGGAACATTCTTGCTCCTCGGATTACGCACGGAATTAAAACGGATTTGGCCTTACGGCCATTGGGCTAGCGCCGTAGCGTTCCAACTTTAGGGGGTATCGCCACGACCGTAAGGTCGAGTTTCCGTTTAAAATCCGTACGTAATCCGAGGAAGGTGGTTAAGTTTCCGTTTTTTCCGCATAATCCGATGAATAATGACACACCCTCTTAACTCCTTAAATATGCCCCTCCTTATAGAATTTCAACATATTGATGTTGAGGATGGCGAGGTATTTCGCCTGAAGCTCGTTCTGCTTCGCCTTGAGCAGGTTATCCTTTCCTGTTCGGAGCTCAACGATGTTCTTCAATCCCAGCTTAAACTGCTCGCTCAGCAGATTGTAACTGGTCTGGGCACTCTCGCTGCTAACCTTTGCCGCCTTAAACTGGCTCTGGTTGGTGGTAGCCTGCAACCAGTAATTCTCAATGGTAGAGTAGAGCTGGGTCTGCTGGTTCTTCAGGTCGAGCTGGATGCTTTCGCGCTCAATTAACGCCTTGTTCACCTGAGTCTTGGTAGAACGGTTTTCAAAGAGAGGGATGCTCACTCCTACGCCGCCTCCAACGCTGAAGTTGGTCTTCAACTGCTTGGCAAGACCATTGCTGTTCATGGAAGTATTGCTGGTAGAAATACCTCCGTTGGCGCTGATGGTAGGCAGCTTGCCCGCCTTTGCAATCTTGATGGTCAAATCGTTCTGTGCCAACTGATTCTTGATGGTCTTGAACTCCGGACGGTTTTCGAGAGCCGCAGCATAGACTCCGTTCATTGCCGGAACAGCCACGAGAGCCATCTCATCGGTGGTATTCGGAATCTCGATGTCAAAAGCTTCATCGCTTGTAATCTGAAGCAGTTCCTTCAACTGTCGCTTATAGTTCTTCACATTGCTTTCAGCCTGCACGATGTTAAATTCATCCTGAGCCCGCTGAGCGGTGAGCTGTGCCAGGTCAGCCTGACTCATCTTGCCTATCTTCACCATCTCCTTGCCCCGTTCCTCGTTCTGCTGGCTCGAGAGATAGCTCTCCTTGTTCACCTGGATAGCCTCTGTAGAGTAGAGAATCTGCACGTAGAGCTGTGCAATCTGTTCCTGCAGTTTGATGGCCTGGGTAGCAGAATCAAGATCGGCAGCTTCAGCAGCAAGTTTGTTCAGTTTAATCTGGTTATGATTCTTGTTTCCGTTCCAGATGGTATAGTTTCCCGCTACTGAATAACTTCCGTTGTAATATACTTTATCCACACTTGCTCTCGAGAAACCGTCTCCGCTGATTCCGCTAGCCACCCACGGCGTATAGTTCACGCTTTGGTTGGTGCTGGCGCTGAGCGAAGGAAGCAATGCCGCTTTCGACTGTAGATAATCTTCTTGGGCGCTGGCCTTGGTAAGTTGCGTCTTCTGAAGAGAAATGTTGTTGGCAAGCGCATAGTCGATACAGTCTTTCAGCGACCATTGTTTTGCCTGCGTAGCCAATGGTGCCGCTACAAGAAGCAAAGCAGCCATTGCGTTTTTTACTTTTCCGTTCATAATCTTCTTCTATTTTCTTTTTATCCCGTTTTATTTATTTCAGAAAGATATTAATCTGATTGCATTTAGACGGAAAAGTTTAGCATAAAGTTTCAATTTTAACAATCCTTGTGATTTTTGTGAAAAAATGGAAAGGGAGGGGGAAAGAAAAATCCGTGAGCAAGATGCGCATCTTGCTCACGGATTTGATTCTGTGGTTATCTGCTATCCGTTAGGCGTTCTGCCGGATTTGCAATCCGGCATCAATCATCTTATTTATCTGCTATTTCTGATGATTTCCTCAGCCTTATCCTTTTCGCTTTCAAAGCTGAATACTTTATAGATGAGGCCTGTATTCTGAAGATCCACGATATGTGGCGCCATCATTTTGAGCGCTTTCAGCTGTTCGTCGTCGAAAGGGAATATCTTCATGATGCGGACCACTTGGGCGCAGGAATAATAGCAGCCGAGGCTAGCCACTTCTATCAGGTCGAACTTGTTGTCGTCGAAGCTTGCCTTCTTCACCTTATTATATAGTTTGGAGAAGGAAGCATCATCGAGGCAATAGCCGTAATCCATTCTGCCATCGGGATCACATCTTCCATCGTAGAGGGGTGGGGTAGGGTGTTGTGGCTGCTGTACATTCGCTGTTTGGCTGTTTGGTTCTATGATTCTTGTATCGTACTGCACAACCTTTCCGTTTCTGTCGAAGAAGACCGTGATGTATTTGGAATCTCCAAACAGATTATTATATTTGGCATATTCCCATTTGTCCCCATACATGTCGAAACTGGTGAGCTTAGGTTCTCCGAGAATGGCAATCACTTCCTGCTTGGTCATTCCCCGCTCCACGTTTCTTTTTCCCTTAGCCGAAGTCGAGAGGCATACGGCAAACATCAATATGGTTGTGGCGATGAGTGCCATTACTTCATTTCTTTTCATAAGCGATACTGTTTTTGAAAGTTATTACATTGTTTTATGGGTGCAAAAGTACAGCTTTCTTTTGAAATGAAATGGGAAGGATTCCCTAAAGTAGAAGGGAAAATCCCTATTTCCGATTTTGGTTATTTGTTTCACTTTTCGGGAATGGCTGTGATTATAAAAAGAGATTATTATTTACTACTAAAGCCTAATATGACGGAATAAACGCACCGAGACGACTGGGTAAGTAGTGAAAGGCGTTTAATCAGATTCAATGAACTAATATATTAAGTATACGAAGCCTGTTTCTAGAAGATTCCGACTGCAGACAGCAGCTCTGCTGAGCCTAGTCAGCAGGTCTGCTGTCTGCAGTCGGAAGGTCTGCTGAGCCTAGTGACAACCCTCTTTAGTTGTACGACTATACACCCTTTAGTTGTACGACTATACCCTCTTTAGTTGTACGACTATACCCTCTTTAGTTGTACGACTATATACCTTTTAGTTGTACAACTATACATCTTTTGGTTGTACAACTATACATCTTTTGGTTGTACAACTATACACCTTTTGGTTGTACGACTATATACCTTTTAGCTGTACAACTATATACCAACTTTAGGGTCGAACCATGAAGCGAATAAGTTTACGGCAAGACTTCTGCTCCATCATTTCCTCAGCAAGGAGAATATGGAGTGGTTGGCTCAATATGCCGAGTTTGGCTTGGTGAATGAGCAGAAGCTGGCTCTAGTCTTCGTGAGAGAAGTGGGTGCGATAGATAATGCTACGTATCGCCAGCTGGATTCTTCGATTACTCATGCCCGTGCACGCTTGGAGATTCATAAACTCTGTGAGCTTGGATTCCTAGAGAAAAAAGGGCAAGGTCGTAACACTTATTATATAAGAACCTCCAAGGTGGTATCCTTAGGAGAAAGGTTACGACCTCAAGGTGAAAGGTTACCAGCTAAAGAGCAAAGGTTGCCACCTCAACATGGTACATTGGGAGAAAAGATACCACCTCAACATGGTACATTGGGAGAAAAGATACCACCTCAGCATGGTACATTAGGCGAAAAGATACCACCTCAGCATGGTACATTGGGCAAAAAGATACCACCTCAAGGCGAAAAGATACCACCTCAGCATGGTACATTTGAGATCGAAAGCCAACCGAAAAGTCGTAACGAATTACTGAGGGAACTTCCTAAAGGGCTCCAAGAACGAGTTGCAAAACTAGGAAAGTGGGCATCTCGGGAAAAGGTTAGTCAACTCCTTGTAGATTTATGCGCTTTTAAGCCTTATAGCTACGAAGAGCTTGCTTTGATAATTCAAAGAGCGGCCAAGCCTATGAAGGATAAGTACATAAAGCCTTTACGATTAGCAAACAAGCTCTTCTATTGGATTCCTGAAATGATTAATCATCCACTGCAAAAGTATGTAGCTGACCCCTCGATGGCGAGAAGTAATACACAGAAAAAATAAAGAAAAGTCCGTGTGGTATTTACTTACCCATGGACTTTTTGGTTCTTATTTGTACTGATGTTGGTCATTTTGTTACAGAATCTTAACTGTACGTTAAAAAAATAATTAGTTTTGTTAGGTAATCTGTAATGTGTATATTTGCCCCCGAATGGTTTAGTGATAGTACTTACCATAATTTTTAAATAGATAAAGTTATGAATACTGTTAATGCTAGATTGTATGTTTGTGGAGATTGTGCAAACAAAATAAAAGATGCTGGTCTTCCTAAAGGTGCTTATAGGTGTCCTCTTATAGTTGACGTTATTAATACTGATGTTGTTTGGGATACCACCGATGCTACAGATTGTATTAGAGAAGGGCGTTATCATTTTTTAGGTTATAATGATGATGTTGATTTTAATGATGTAATAGATTAGACTTAAAATAATTTTTAATGATGATTTTGTGGAATTAATCACTTTAGAAATTAAAACGAAATAGATCTCTCTTGAAAGTTGTTAAGGAGTACGCACGTCAAGAGTTAAACAAGATGCTCTGTAATAAATATTTAACAAGATGGAAAATAATAAACAACTTAGGTTAGTTTGGGAAAAAGCTAAATCCCTGCAAAATTATGATTCTAATTGTATTCGTAAAGATAAATGTGGGGCATGGATTAAATTTGATAAATATGGAGACAGAACTAGTGAATATGGTTGGGAAATAGACCATATTATTCCAAAGTCTAAAGGTGGTACGGATGATATTTGTAATCTTCAGCCTTTGCATTGGGATAATAATGTGGCTAAAGGTGAAGGCTTGTTGGTTTGTAAAGTAACCGCAAACGGAATTCATAATACAATTGTTCCTCATTGGGATATTTTGTTTGAATGACTTATAAGTATGGTTAAAAAGAGTGTAAACTAACTAGGGTAGTTGTTTACACTCTTTTTTATAGTAGACCTCCTTTTTGTTTAGAATTTTACTGAAGTTGGATTGAAGTCGTAATATAAATTTCCGAAGCGGTCACAATATCCATAAGGTTTACAAACAAATTTGTAAAGGTAGAATGTTCCTTCTTCTGTAACGTATGTTTTGATCTTTTTAATAGATGAAACATAATTCTCGCGATTACTGTTAAGAATATCTATTTTCGCTGTACAAGATTCGTATGATTTTGGAAAAGGAAGAGTAGGAATACCATTGATCCATGTTAGCTTAGGCTCATTTGGATAAAATATCAGTTCGTTATTTTCACCACTAAAGTATCTGCCACATGTATTGATGAATTTTTCTTTTAAAGAATATAAATAGTTATTAATCTCTGTCTTTATTTGACAATTAATATAATTTACTTTTATGGGATTCATATCATAATCAAAATACTTAGTATCATTTGATTTCATGTATTCGATATATCCATTTTCCAATCTCATATTATATCCTTTTAGATCTTCTCTAATAGTAAACTCGGATTCTATGAGTTTTCCCTTTTCAAATCTTACAATGTATCGCTTAAAATTTATATCTTTTGCTAAAAAGACAGTGTTGTTGGTATCTGTTATCTTTTCAAAAGACACAATATTGTGGCTGCTTTCATATAGATTGGGTGTTAAGTCTAAACTTAATTGGGTAAAACCATCTATATATATATTATTTGATATTTTATGTCCTTCGGTATTGAAAAAACTATATAGTTTTCCCTTACGAGAGAATGTCTCAAGTATATATACATCATGATAAATGTATATATTGATTTTTTCATCTAAGCGGAAAATTATTCTTTTATCTTTGTCGTCTTGATATGTTTGTAAGCCTATATTTATAGCATTTAATAGGTCTATATCTGCCTTATCAATGTAATTAATGTTTTCAAAATTGCCATAACTTTCTATGTAGTTTCTTTTGGATATAAAGATTTCTCCACTAGAATGTCTAAAATAATTTCCATTTGAGCATAACTCATAACCATATTTGTCTATATATTGTTTTGCGCAACTTTCATAATTCTCAGTCTTATGATGGGATAAGTGCATTTTTGAAAGGAATTGACTTTCTGCTTCTTCATATTTATCCTTGATATTGTCAAATTCAGGAAATACGCATTGTTCTATAATATTTTTGTCTTTAACAATTACTGCATATTCGAAAGATTGGTTGACGGAAAGCTTTGCCAAGTCATTTATAAATAGTGTCTCAATGCGGAATTCCGATGGTATAGAAAATAATTTCTCTAAACTTTCTGAATCATAGAATGTATTTTCAAATTCAAAAATACCATATCCCATATAATGGCATTCCTTATCAATCCCAATATCGTTCATATCCCAAGATGGTACTGTATCTCCATTCTCATCCAATACCTGAATACTTTTATACTCTAATTCTTGGTCATCCCTGCCAACACGATTTCTGATCTCAAGTCCATTATGTTCAATTATATAGAAACCTTTAATGGTTCTATATATTCTATTATTATAATATTCAAAATGAGTTTCCTTATATTCAGTGTTGAGTTCAAAAATTACTTTGTTATCTTTGTCCACTAAATAATAAGTACTACTGTATCCTATGTAGTCAACATAACGCTCAGGAACAAAGGCTATGGCAATTCCTTTTCGTCTCATGCCTATAGTAGCATGGGAAGTATTTTTGTTTTGCCATGAAGCATCAACTTCATCTTTGTGAATAATGATATTTTCTGAATATTTTGAAGCGTAGAAATGTTCGTATAATTTCATCTTTTATGTGATAATATATTTTAGAATAAATAACAAAGAGGGTATATCCAATAAGATATGCCCTCTTTGCGTATTCTTATGCCTTGAAGCTCTCCAAGTCTTCTGCCTTGAAGTTCTGGATGTATGCTGAATGGCCGAGAACTTCCTCCTCTGCCATGCGAACATAAACGTTGGCACTCTTGGCAAACATCTCTGGTGCCTTGGTAGCATCATCGAGGATGAGGAGAGACATTACGATGTCGCCAGTCATGTTGTAGAGACGGCGAGCCAGGAAGTCGTGAACTGCCTGATCGTTTGCCTCCTTCACCTTGTTGATGGCTGCCTCGTAAAGTTCTACGAGCTTAGCTACACGCTCCTTCAATGCCTTCAAGTCATCTGATACCTCGCTCTCCAACATCTCCTTGATGATGCTGAGATAAGTACCGTTGGTGATGTAGCGGATGGCTGCAACAACCTGCAACTGAGTAGTACCCTCGTAGATAGAGAAGATGCGGGCATCACGGAACAGGCGCTGGCACTTGTACTCCATGATGAAACCAGAACCACCGTGGATGCTGATGGCATCGTATGCATTCTGGTTGGCATACTCTGAGTTCATACCCTTTGCCAATGGAGTGAATGCATCAGCCAAGCGGGTGTATTTCTTCATCTCCTGACGCTCCTCTGGAGTGAGCTTAGTGTCGCGGGCGATGTCTTCCAAAGCCTTGTAGATATCTACGTAGCGAGCGCAGCAGTAAAGGAGTGAACGGCCTGCATCCAACTTAGCCTTCATTCTTGAAAGCATATCATAAACGGCTGGGAAGTTGATGATCTTCTCACCAAACTGAGCACGCTCCTTGGCATAAGCCAAACCCTCGTTGTAAGCTTCCTGCTCAACACCAACACTCTGAGCTGCAATACCCAGACGGGCACCGTTCATCAGAGCCATCACGTACTTAATCAATCCGAGACGGGTGTTACCGCAAAGCTCTGCCTTGGCATTCTTGTAAACCAACTCGCAGGTTGGAGAACCGTGGATACCCAACTTGTGCTCGATGTGACGAACGGTTACGCCACCATCACGCTTGTCGTAGATGAACATAGAAAGACCACGACCGTCCTTGGTGCCTTCCTCTGAACGGGCCAGAACCAGGTGGATGTCTGAGTCACCATTGGTGATGAAACGCTTCACACCGTTCAGACGCCATGTGCCGTCCTCATCCTGTGTAGCCTTCAGCATCACGCGCTGCAAGTCAGAACCTGCATCAGGCTCAGTCAAGTCCATACTCATAGTCTCGCCTGCGCAGATGCGAGGGATGTACTTCTGGCGCTGCTCCTCAGAACCGAACTCATAGAGTGTATCGATACAGCTCTGGAGCGACCAGATGTTCTGGAAACCGGCATCGGCTGCAGCGATAATCTCTGAAGCCATAGAGAAGATGGCGTTAGGCAAGTTCAAGCCGCCGTAACGACGAGGCATTGACAAGCCCCAAAGGCCAGCCTTGCGGGTAGCATCGAGGTTCTCGAATGTCTTGCTGGCATAAATCATGCGGCCGTTCTCCAGGTGTGGACCTTCGAGGTCAACATCCTCAGAGTTTGGTTCGATGATGTTAGCAGCTACATCGCCGGTAATATCCAGCAATCGCTTGTAGTTCTCGATGGCATCCTCGTAGTTGACAGGAGCATCTTCAAACTGGTCTTTTTCTGCGTAATTTCTTTCCTTCAGGTCCACAACACGCTTCATGAGCGGATGATTCAAGTGGAACTCTATTTCAGGATGGTCTGTATAATAATTAGCCATTTTGCTTTTCTTATTTAAATAATGTGTAATGCAGATTACTTAGAATTCTGCTTGTAGTACTTGATGAGCTTAGGAACCACATCCTCAACATTGCCGTTGATAACGTAGTCGGCAATCTTGTTGATTGGAGCATCAGGATCGTTGTTCACAGAGATGATGATACCTGAATCCTGCATACCGGCGATGTGCTGAATCTGACCAGAGATTCCGCAGGCGATATAAACCTTAGGATGAACGGTAACACCAGTCTGACCAATCTGACGGTCGTGATCTACCCAGCCTGCATCTACGGCAGCACGGGAAGCACCTACCTCACCATGGAGGAGATGAGCCAACTCGAAGAGCTGGTCGAAGCCTTCCTTGCTTCCTACACCATAACCGCCGGCTACAACGATGGCAGAACCCTTCAGGTTGTGCTTGGCAGCCTCTACGTGGTGGTCGAGTACCTTTACTGCAAAGTCTTCAGCAGGAACATACTTGCTTACCTCTGGATAAACCACTTCCTTCTTGCACTCACCCTCGTAGATGCTCTTCTGCATTACGCCGGAACGGACTGTAGCCATCTGAGGACGGTGCTCTGGGTTGACGATGGTAGCCACGATGTTACCACCGAAAGCTGGACGAATCTGATAGAGCAGACCCTCATAGTGCTTGCCGCTCTTCTTGTCGTCGTAATCACCGATTTCAAGCTCTGTACAGTCGGCGGTAAGACCGCTGGTCAATGAAGAAGAAACACGAGGACCGAGGTCGCGACCGATAACGGTAGCACCCATCAGCGCAATCTGAGGCTTCTCCTCCTTGAAGAGGTTGACGAGAATGTCGGTATGTGGAGCTGAAGTGTATGGGAACAATCCCTCAGCATCGAAAACAAATAATTTATCTACACCATAAGGGAGAATCTGATCCTCTACCTGACCCTTGATGCCAGTACCAGCCACGATGGCATGGAGCTCCACGCCCTGCTGGTTAGCGAGCTTACGACCCTTGGTGAGCAATTCCTGAGATACTTCGGCAACGGTTGTGCCTTCTACCTCGCAATATACAAATACGTTGTTCATTGTCTTTTCTAATAAAGCATTTTTAAATGAATCGGAATCTGAATCATCCTTCGATGATTATCCGATAATACTTTCGTCCAACAATTCCTTCATCAGTCCGTCGATGTCCTCATCGCTGCTGGTCAAGGTCTTGCTCTCCTTTGCCTGGAACACGATGTTCTTCACGGCCTTCACCTTGGTAGGTGAACCGCTCAAACCGCACTGTGCAGGGTCGCCATCCACATCGGCAACGCTCCACTGGTTCAGGGTGAGGTAAGGGCGCTCCTCATAGAGGCTGGCCCAAGGCTCATCACCCTTGCGCTCCATAGGGCAGGTAGCGTATTTATATTTCATTACGAGCTTCACGTTGCATGGGCGACATGGAGCAGCACTTCCGTTTACGGTAATTACCAGTGGCAATGGAGCCTCTACGGTCTCAACACCACCATCGATGAGGCGGCGGATAGTAGCCTTGCCGTCTTCTACCTTGAGGATTTCCTCTGCATAGGTAACCTGGTTCAAACCCAGTTTCTGAGCCACCTGAGGACCTACCTGAGCAGTATCACCATCGATAGCCTGGCGACCGCCGATCACGATATCCACGTCACCGATCTTCTGGATTCCTGTAGCAAGGGCATAGGAAGTAGCCAGTGTATCAGCACCGGCAAAGAGGCGGTCGGTGAGCAACCAACCGGTGTCTGCACCACGATAAAGACCCTGGCGGATGATTTCTCCTGCACGAGGAGGACCCATTGTCAAGATTCCAACTGTAGAACCTGGATTCTGCTCCTTCAGACGGAGAGCCTGCTCCAGCGCGTTCAAATCTTCTGGATTGAAGATAGCAGGAAGGGCTGCACGGTTCACGGTGCCCTCGGCTGTCATCGCATCCTTACCCACATTTCTTGTGTCAGGTACTTGCTTGGCAAGTACAACGATTTTCAAACTCATATTTAAAAATGGTTATTGTTATAATTCTCTTAAGTTGTTAGTGTTCGGAGCTCAAATCCTTGATTTGGGAGCAAACACGTCGGCAAAAGTACCATTTTTTTGTCTTTTACCCAAATATTTCGAAGAAAAAATGCACAAATTACTATATATTGTGCGCAAAACGTAATATTTGTGCAGTTTTTTCTTGCTAGTTTTGAATATTTATTGTAGTTTTGCAGACAAATACGGCAAATCTATCTTTTATCTGATAATTTGTCCTAAATAAGAAAAGTAGCTTAAAAATATGAAGAAAGTTTTTGTAAGTGGTTGCTATGACCTGTTGCATAGCGGCCACGTTGAATTTTTCCGCCAGGCGTCTCAGTACGGCGACCTCTACGTAGGTATCGGATCCGACCAGACGATTCTCGGCTACAAGCATCATAAGACGTTTTATCCCGAGCAGGAGCGCCTCTTTATGGTGAAGTCTATTAAATATGTAAAGGATGCCTATATCAATGCTGGTGATGGCATTATGGACTTTGTTCCTACCATCGACATCGTGAAGCCCGATATCTTTGTGGTGAATGCGGACGGCAGCAGCGAAGCCAAGCGCCAGTTCTGCCAGGAGCGGGGCATCGAGTATGTGGTGCTGCAGCGCACTCCGGCTGATGGTCTCACCGCCCGTTCCAGCACGGATATCAAGGATTCTACCTGTCAGCTTCCTACCCGTCTCGACCTGGCAGGTACCTGGATAGACCAGCCATACGTAAGCTGCCATGCTCCGGGCTGGGCTATCACCATGTCGCTCCTCCCTACCTTCGAGGTGCGTGAGCGCTGCGGTCTTTCCACTTCTACCCGCAACATGATCAAGAAGATATGGCCGGTGAAGTTACCTGACATGAATCCTGAGATTCTTGCCAAGCTGGTGTTCTGTTTCGAGAACGATCCTGAGCGCAGCGACGGTATCGTGAGTGGTGCGCAGGATGCCATCGGTATCTGCATGCCGGGACTGGTGAGACATTATTATGATAACCGTTTCTGGCCGGATAAGTTTGAGACCTGTCTGGATGAGAAGGTTCTCTCGTGGGTGGAGAGCCATGTCTGCATGATTCCGATGGATCCACGCCGTCCGGGCTGTTCTGTGGTAGAGGGCAAGGACATTACCGAGCCAAAGGTGAAGAACCTTGCCAAGGCGGCAGATGACTGCTGGAATGCTATCCTCGCAATGGATTTTGCTGCCTTTGCATCTGCCTTCCAGGCATCCTTCGATGCCCAGGTTGCCTTGTTCCCAGCCATGATTCAGGGCTGCGTACAGTCGTATATCGATCAGTATTCCGTACTTCCTGAGGTTCATGCCTGGAAGATGCCGGGAGCTGGTGGCGGCGGCTATCTCGTGCTGGTGGTTGATGATGTGAAGTCGTTTGCACAGCAGCATCCGGAGGCTATCGAACTGACAATCAGAAGAAAGTAAACAGCCATATAAACAAGAAATGCCACAGCATATTCGCTGCGGCATTTTTTGTTTTATTAGAAAATCTTTATTCGATTTATTCGAAGCTCTTCATTCGAAGCTCTTTTATTCGAAGCTCTTCAGTCTTGCGATATACTTGCCGAGAATATCGAATTCGATATTCACCACGGTTCCTACTTCGATGTTGCAGAAGTTGGTGTTCTCTCGGGTGTAAGGGATGATGGCAACGGTGAAAGTGTTGTCGGTTGGCTCGCAGACAGTGAGCGAAACGCCGTTCACAGTTACGCTGCCCTTATCTACGGTGAAATATCCCTTGCGCGCCATCTCCTTGTTCAGTTCATATTCGAAGGTGAAGTAGGTAGAACCGTCTGCATCCTTCATGTTGATGCACTTGGCGGTTTCATCCACGTGACCCTGCACGATGTGTCCGTCCAGTCTGCCGTTCATGATCATCGAGCGCTCCACGTTCACCTTGTCGCCCACCTTGAGCAGACCGAGGTTGCTTCTATCCAGGGTTTCCTTCATGGCAGTAACGGTATAGGTACCGTCCTTGATTTCCACCACAGTGAGGCAGACGCCATTGTGCGCCACGCTCTGGTCGATGCCGAGTTCATCTACGAACGAACATTTCAGGGTAAAGTCGATGTTCTCCTTATCCTGTTTAATCGCCACTACGGTGGCCATTTCTTCTACGATTCCACTAAACATATATTCTATTTTTATTTGATTTCATGATTATTTAAAATGCAAAGATATTGCATTAGCTTGAAGCAACCAAATTATTTAAGTTCTTTTGATAAAATAATCGAGATATATTTGTTTAATTGCCATATTTTTTATATTTTTGCACATTATAATATGTGCACATGATAAATGTGATATACATGTCTTTCCAAAACTCCACCGAATATGAAGAAGAATGAAATCCCAGTGGCGCAAAACAATGACTTCGATGGTCTTGTAGCCCATATTCAGCAAACGCAAGATGTATTGCAGAACAATGCTCGCTTAGTGATAAATCGCCACGTCACAGCCAAGGCTTGGTTGACGGGCTATTATATTGTGGAGTATGAGCAGAAGGGAGCTGATAGAGCTAAGTATGGTGAGCAACTTTTGAAGAAGTTGGCAGAGAAGTTGAAAGACAAGAAGACTTTCAGCTATAGAACATTGCGACTTTATCGACAATTCTATCTTGTATATAACAGATTGGGGTTACCGATAAAAAAGTATTTATGTGGCAATCTTTCAATTGGACAATCAGTGATTGCCAAATTGAAAAGTTCTCAAAATGAGGGGCTTATAATTTGGCAATCAGTGATTGCCAAATCTTCTGATGTGGTAGGTAATGAGGTGTGGGTTGACCCGCAAGAGTTATTTGATAAACTGTCGTTCACTCATCTTGCAGCCATTCTCCCAATTAGCGACCCTTTAGAGCGTGCTTTTTACGAGACGATGGCAATTCGTGGTACTTGGAGTGTCAGAGAATTGCAACGCCAGATTGATTCCAACTATTATTTCCGCAGTGGATGGAGTCAAAAGCCTGAGGCGTTGGCGAAGTTGGTGGAAGGCAAGGCTGAGACAGATACGCTCGCCCTTGACATCAAGTCGCCATTTACCTTTGAGTTTTTGGGTTTGCAAGCCAAGGATGTAGTGGAAGAGTCTGACTTGAAGACAGCCCTCATCACCCATCTTCAAGACTTTATCTTGGAGCTTGGTATGGGCTTCTGCTTTGAGGAGCGTCAGAAGAAAATGTTGATTGACGACCGCTCTTGCGTAAGGAAAATGAGGGACTATATAATAAGGTATAGGAGCAGCAAAATTAGATAACACAGTTTAGGTAACAATAAAAACATTTGAAGACAATGGAAATCAAGGAAGGATATATGCCCTTCATGGGCTATCAAACTTATTATCGTATCGTAGGTAAAACGGAAGAGGGCAAGAACCCTATCATCCTTTTGCATGGTGGACCAGGCAGTACTCACAATTACTTCGAACTCTTGGATAGAGTAGCGGAGACGGGCAGAGCCGTCATCATGTATGACCAGTTGGGTTGTGGCAACTCATTCGTGGAGGGACATCCCGAACTATGGACACCAGAGACTTGGCTCAAAGAACTCTGTGCCCTCATCGACTATCTCCACATCGACCATTTCCATCTCTTGGGACAGTCGTGGGGAGGCATGCTTGCCATCATCTATCTGATAGAGAAGCAAGCAAAGGGCGTGAAGTCAGCCATCCTCAGCAGTACCCTTTCGAGCAGCAAACTGTGGGCGAGCGAGCAGCATCGCATGATTAAGTTTATGTCGGAGGAAGACCAGCAAGCCATTGCTGAGGCAGAGGCGAAGGATGACTTTTCTAGCGAGGCGTATGCCAAGGCGAATGAGCACTTCATGCTCTTGCATTGTGCCGGTGAGGTGACGGAGGATAGTCCAGAATGCCTTCGTAGAAAAAAGCGTGCTGGTGCCGAGGCTTATCTCTATGGTTGGGGACCAAACGAATACACTCCTACAGGTACACTCCGTGATTATGATTACACCGACCGCCTTGGCGAAATTCAAGTGCCATGCTTGGTGATGAGTGGCACCAACGACCTCTGTACTCCATTGGTGGCGAAGACACTTTATGATGGTATCCAAGATTCCAAGTGGCATCTCTTCGTAGGAGCCCGACACATGCCATTTGCCGAGCAAAACGATGAATATTGCAAGGTATTGGAAGAATGGATGGAGGAGAAAGAGGGAAAGTGATTTGGCACTTTCCCCTTTTATTTCATGATATTGTATGCGATTGATACCTTGGGGCGGAATGTACAGTAGTTGTATTGATGTTCAGCCTGTGCATAATGAATGTAGCTTATGCCAACTCCCAAGCTATAGCGCAGTTGTTTCAATGCACCTTTGATTTCACCAAAGGCATACACCTTGTTATTGTCTGTCTTGTTCAGGGCAAATACATCTCCTTGGTAGTTGTTCATAGTGTGCTTGTAGGTATAGGCCAAGCCTACGGAGAGCGTAAATGGCTTCAGTCGGTTCTCATAGATAATCTCGGAAAGCAAAGAGGCGGTCTTGCCTTTCACGTCATATTGGTAAGGGCTTCCTTCATCATAGTAACTGCTTGACTGCGTTGATATGTAAGTTCCCACAGCATTGGCGGTGATGGATTGGTGGGATGTGAGTTGACGAAAGAAATAAAGGTCTAAGACAGTGAATAAAAGGCACTTTTCAAGAAACGCTCATTCAGAATGAGTGTTTTTGCTCAGAATTACTCATTCTGAATGAGTAAAAATGATAGAAATTACTCATTCTGAATGAACAAAAATGAAGATTTATTTGGTTGTTTACTTAAAAAATCGTATTTTTGCAAGCAAATAAATGATTGAACATGAAAGAGTTATTAAAGCAAATTATATTTGAGCAGCAGGAATACTGCAAGAATATAGCACAAGATACTGTGCCGAGAGACATAGAGGAAGAGTGGCTTACCACAACGGAGATACTAATTATTACTGGTATAAGACGTTGTGGAAAGTCTGTTTTGCTTCAGCAAATGCGCAACAAATTGCCGGAGCAAGACTTCTTTTTCAATTTTGATGATGAGCGACTGGTCAACTTTACTGTGGCAGATTTCCAAACATTGCAAGAATGTTTCTTCGAACTCTTTGGTGAGCAGCATACCTATTATTTTGATGAGATACAGAATGTGAAGGGCTGGGAGACCTTTGTGCGCCGTCTCTACAACGAAGGCAATAAGGTGATTGTAACTGGATCAAATGCCCGGATGCTGAGTAGAGAGCTTGGTACTCATCTCACGGGGCGTTATATCGCAGTGGAGATTTTCCCTTTTTCCTTTCTGGAATACTTGCAGTTGGCAAAGGTGCAGCTGGAAGCCAAGGACTTTTATCTAACCAGTAAGCGTGCCATTCTCTTGGGGCATTTCAAGGAGTATTTGGAGAAAGGTGGATTTCCTAAGTATCTCCTGTCGTCATCCACTCGTTACCTCTCGTCACTCTACGATAGCATCATCTTCCGTGATGTGATGGCTCGTAATGGGTTGACCAATGATAAGGAGATGCAGGAACTTATCTTTTATCTCGCCAGCAATGCCACGAAGCGTATTACCTATACCTCACTGGGTAAGATAGTGGGCATTCGTCATTCCGAAACCGTCAAAAACTATTTGGAGTACATCGAGCAAACCTATATGATATTCCAGCTCATGAAGTATTCGCCATCGGTAAAGGTGCAGATGCTGAACCCGAAGAAGATTTACTTCATCGACAATGCCATCGTGAGTCGCATCGGATTCAATGCCACCGACAATATGGGAGTGAAGTTGGAAAACATCGTGTTCATCGAGTTGAAACGTCGCGGATATGATGTTTTTTATCATGCAGATAAGAAGGAGTGCGACTTTGTTGTTAGAGAGGGTATGAGAATCAAGGAGGCTTATCAAGTAACGATAGCAATGAATGATGAGAAAACTCGCAAGCGAGAAATCGAGGGGCTGATGGAAGCCATGAATGCTTATGGCTTGGCTGAGGGATATATTCTTACGATGGAGGAGAAGGAAGAACTTGAGATAGATGGCAAGCAGGTTCATGTTCTTCCTACGTGGGAATGGATGTTGAGAGAGAAGTGAAATAAAAAAAAGTAATCCTAATGTCGGGACTGTTCAGACAATGTGCAGACAGAGGGTGTATTGCATCTTTGCTTGGATTGTGGCTATAAATGGGAGGACACACCCCAAACTGATTTGGGAGAAATGATCATCTACCAATCTGATGATGGCGTGAAGCTTGATGTGAGATTGGAGAATAAGACGGTTTGGCTAAATGTGGAACAGATAGCAGAGCTTTTTAATAAAGGGCGCTCTACTATCAATGAGCACATATTGAATATATTCAAGGAAGGAGAATTGGACGAAAAAGTGGTTTGTCGGAAATTCCGACAGACCACTCAGCATGGTGCCATGGCAGGAAAAAACCAAAGCAAAGAAGTGAAGTTCTATAACCTTGATGTTATCATATCTGTGGGCTATCGTGTAAAATCTATTCAAGGCACTCGTTTCCGTCAATGGGCTACAGAGCGATTGAAGACTATGACCCTCGAACTGATGCCTCATCGACATAAAGTCATCTTCGAAAATAGCTTCTCAAAAACAGCAATTAAAATTTCATTCTCCTTTCACAATTATCATAGTGTGCACATAATAATTCACTTAAGTGTGAAAGGAGAATTCTGTATCCCAATATTTCTACGGCAATTAGGGGAAACGACAAAAGAACCAACTGCGCTTACCACCGCACCATTTACCTTGAGCTGAAACAACAATCATAATCAACAGAAAGGACCATTAATATAAGGAGAAGTCAACTTAGTCTAAAGGAGAAAGCAACTATTACAAAAGGAATAGAAAAGGCTTCTTGGTATCGGATGACCCAGGTCATTCATATAGATGACGGGAGTGAGCCATATAGATGACCTAAGTCATCCTGCGGAGGTCACGAAAGTGCCCTCCGCAGGAACTATTATTGTTTACTGGAAGCAGCTTTCCATTCATCATAGATATGGCTAAAGATAGCTACACCATCATTCAGTTGCTTCCTAGCTAAAGACTTATCTTTGTTCCACCATTCAAGAATGTAATCCTTCAGTCCCTCATATTCCTTTTGATCCTTGAATTGTCTATCCAGGCTTCCCATTTTGCCAAGCGTTGCATTGTAAAGAATAAATGCCCTTTCCTGTCCATTAGGCTTCAGTGCATACCAAGTAGCCCAAGAGTTTCCTGTGTTTATGCCATTGCCAGGCAGAAATACGTGAACTTGGTAGACAGATGCATTCTTGCCGCGGTAAAGGAGTTCCATAAGGCGATCCTCTTTTACAGTCCTAATCGAATTACGTGCTATCGTTTGGCAATGTTCCCACACTTCGCCTTCAGGGTGTTCCTCTGTGAGTGCAAGCCATTCCATCTTGGTTACTTTCTCTGCATCGTACTTCTTGGCTTTTTTGCCATCTGGATTCTCGGCAAGTCTTACTTGATATTCTAGCGCCCACCCCATATACTTCTTAGGAATATAGCCCTCTATCTGTTTGCCATCCATCATAGTGAGGCGAACATGACGCATTTCTGGGTCGTCATTCTTGCGAGCGTGTGCAGCTATCGCTACCACCATTACTGCCATGAGCAGCCAAAACTTCATTGCTTTCATAATGATTCCTTTTAGTTGTTATTTATTGTTTGTCATCTAATACTTCTATCACTCGTTGTATCATAGAACTTCGGTTGTGTTCACCTAGTCCAATGAGTTTCTTTTCCCATTCCTACGAAAGTCCTACACAATGGCAAAGTTCTCGGATAAAGGATTTGTCGCATTTCTTATAGGTATCTCCCAAACATATAAGCTTGCCATCAGTCTGTCTGACATAGAAGTCGCAAGCCGTCTTGCTTGGGATGAAAAACATTGCTGCTACTGTGTTACCTTGCCAAGCTTTCATTCCTCCCATGTCCGTCACGGAATAACCTTGGGAGGCATAAATATAGACTTGCAATCGTGGGTGGTTGATATATAGCCAGCTCCATCCCACATTTTCCAAAGGAACAAGTGTGCGTACGTTTTGCTTGGAGGTTGCATTCCACACCACTACAGAATCAATGTTGGCGAAAGGTATCACATCGCTAGTGCATTGGCGAGAAAAGAAGTTTCTATAAACTTGAACATCCTTTTTCTTGCGTGGCAAGTCTATTCGGTCATTACTTTCATAGAGTTGCTGGATACCATTCTTTAGGTACACTCGTCCCTCGCATGATTGAGCTTGCATGCTAATAGTTCCCATATAAGCAAGCAAAATGCTAATGATGAGATATATTCGCCCCAAATTTACCTCCTCATGCACGGCATTTTTGATCTTTCGGATGGTCTTGCCATTGGAAAGACGCCAACCTTCTATTTCTTCATACTTGCACATAAGCGATTTCTCTTGATAATTTTTGCAAATATACGAGGAAACTTTCTGATTACCAAATAAATTAACCATTTTTTTATAAAAATAGGCACGCATCCTTTCGGGGGCGTGCCTATAACCTTATTATTATATTATACCTTTATATTACCTTGACTCTCCCTTTCCCTCCTCTTCCATCAATCACGATTTTCTCGAAGACGATGGCTGGGTCGTTAGGAGTGAGGGTGAGGGTGTGGATGCCATCGGCTGTAGCCGGCAGTTCCAACTCTATCACTTGATCAACGATGCGAGTGGCTATCGTTGGATAATAGATATTGTAGATATTCTCCGGCTTCTCGTTCAAATCTTTGTTGAAGTTAATCTCTACAGGAGAAGTGCCATCTAAACTTACACCATAGGTTAAGCCGCCCTTGTTGAGATAATCCAAGGTTGATTTGGTAATCACATGAATGCGAACCTTCTGCTTGCCATTGGAAACATTGCCATTAAATGCCTTGTCATCCGAAGTTTTGCCAACCGAAGTCTTGCTAACTTGCATCTTAAACTTGTAAGTGATGCTGGCTCCCTTTACACTCTTGGTATAAGGCATCAGAGTCATTGCCGATACGCTTTTGCCCATGAATGGAATCTCTGTCCATTTTGCCTCGGCAGCATCCGTCTTGCTGTCGTAGTAAGCTGCCTCGATTTCTACCACGCCATTGTTTTCGCTGATGATGACGCCATCCTTGGTGGATACCCGGAAGAGCTCCGGACAGGTATCCTTCTCGAAATCATCATTCCAACTCTTGTAGCCGATGTGCTTCTGGGTCATCATGCCGTTCCACTTGCCGCCCGACATCTTGTGGTTGTAATCGTGGCAGATGAGGGAATCGCGCTTGAAGAAGCGTTCGCATTCATCAGCCCAGATGTTCGCCTTCGGATTGCCCTGCTTGTAGAGGGCATTGTTCTGAGCCTGGGCAAAATACATCTGATGCAGATTGCTCATCATCTCGATAGGGAAGAGGATAATCTGGCGATAGGCATCGTGATAGGCTGCCGGCAGACTGTTGTACTGGCGCAAGGCATCAGCTTCTATCTTCAGATACTGGTTCACCACTTCCTGCCATTCGCCGTTCTCCAAATTATAGGTGTTCTTGTTGAGTATCTCTGGGGTGCAGCGACCATTGTACTTGCAGATGAGGTTCAGGATGCGTGCCGCTTCGTCAGCCTGCGATTCTCCGAACTGCTGTGCGCACCAGTCACGGGTATGACGGGTGATGCTGTTTACATTGTATTTGCGGGGATTCCAAGCCATGTCCATAAACTGGCTGATAGGATATTCCATCGGCTTGAGGTCGCCCACGTTGAGAATCCAGAGACGGTCGATGCCGTTCTCATAGGCAAGTGTCAACTGCTCCCAAGGGTTCTGCACGGGGGTAACATTGAGCATCTTCGAGTTTCTTGGAGCACCCACGTAATCTACGTGGTAGTAGAGTCCCCATCCGCCCTTGTGCTTTCGTTCCTGGGCATTCGGTACACGGCGCACGTTGCCCCAGTTGTCATCGCAGAGCAGCAGGGTTACGTCATCAGGCACCTTCATGCCCTTGTCGTAGTAATTCTGCACCTCTTTATATAGTGCCCATACCTGCGGTGTCTCGCTCGCCTTCTTTCCCGTTACATCAGCGATAATCTTGCGCTGGTCGTTGATGATGTTGGTCATCAGTCGGGTATCAGCCTCTTCGCTCATCGCCTCATCGCCGTCGCCACGCATTCCGATGGTTACAATCTGTTCGGTTCCCTTCATGCGCTCTATTCCCTCACGGAAGAATTTCTGCAGGTTAGCCTTGTTCTTCTGATAGTTCCAAGGTCCCCATCCCTTTCGGTTGCGGGCGTATTCCTGGTGGTTGCGGGCCATCGGCTCATGATGGGAAGTACTCATCACTACGCCCATTTCATCTGCCGTCTTCTCGTTCTCCGCATCGTCGGCATAGAAAGCCCAGCCCCACATGGCTGGCCACATCATGTTGCCCCTGAGACGCAGCACCAGTTCGAAAACGCGCTGGTAGAAGCGGTGGTCGCCATACTCGGTGCCGTAGGTATTCTTCACCCACGAGGTGAGGCAAGGCGCCTCATCGTTGAGGAAGATGCCACGATAGCGTACGGCTGGTTCGCCATCGGTATAGATTCCCTTGTTTACGAAGATGGAGTCGTGATGCTCCACGGGCACGTCTGCCCAGTCATACCAAGGCGATACGCCCATCTGCTGGGAGAGTTCGTAGATGCCATAGATGGTGCCTCGGCGGTCGCTGCCGGCGATGACGAGCTGGTTGTCCACCACAGTGATGATGAATTTCTCGCGCTTGCCCTTGAGCAGATTTCCGTTGATGCGTTTCTGTTTGATGAGCTGGTCGATGGCAGCAGAATGTCCGATGGTTCCCACGAGGATGGTTGCCTTCCGGTTGGAGGTGATGGTGGCTTGGGAGCCGCTCACCTTGCTGATGTCCCTGACCAGTGCATTGGCAGCATAGCTCACGCCACGGCAGTCGTTGGCGTCCATATAGATTTCTACCTTGTCATTACCGTTGATGAGCAGATCGCCCTGCTTGAAACTGACGAATCTCTCTGCTGCACTCATGCTCATGGCTGAGAGGAGAGCAGCGGAAGCTAAAAATACTTTCTTGATGTTGTTAAGTCTCATATAAAAAATATGTTTATGTATTTGTTGTTTGATGGCTGCAAAGGTAGGAATATTCGTCGTATTTTCCTTTATCCAATGTAACCTTTCCTTTATTATTTGTTTCATTTTGGCTTTCTATGCGGTTTCTGTACGTCTTTTTCCCTAAATGTTTTGTGTTTTCAGAGAAAAGTATTAATTTTGCATCATAAAATAAGATAGAAAAATATGATAGACAAACCGACGATAGCACGTATCATGGACTCCACCAAGATAGAAGAGGTGGTGTCTGAATTCGTCACGCTGAAAAAGCGCGGCATCAACTATGTCGGCTTGTGTCCTTTCCACAACGATTCCCATCCATCCTTCTCCGTTTCTCCTACGCGTGGCATCTGCCACTGCTTTACCTGCGGAAAGGGTGGAAACGCCATCAACTTCCTGATGGAGCTGGAGCAGATGACCTATCCAGAGGCATTGAGATGGCTGGCTAACAAATACCATATCGAGATTCAGGAACGCGAGATGACCAACGAGGAGAAACTGCGCGAAAGCGAACGCGAATCGATGTTCATCGTGAATGAATGGGCGGCGAAATACTTCCAGGACATCCTGCAGAATGATGTGGATGGTAGAGCCATCGGCATGCAGTATTTCAGAAGCCGAGGATTCAGAGACGACATCATCCGGAAATTCCAGCTGGGATTCGCCCTGAACCAGCGCACGGCGCTCTTCGACGAGGCGGTGAAGAAAGGATATCAGCCGAAATACCTGGTGGATACCGGTCTCTGCTTCAAGGTGGACAAGGAGGAAGCGGGCAACAAGAGCGGACAGGACAAGTATCTGGACCGATTCTCCGGGCGCGCCATCTTCCCGTGGCTGAGTGTGAGCGGAAAGGTGGTGGCTTTCGGCGGACGTGTGCTGGATACCCGTACCAAGGGTGTGAGCCAGAAATACGTGAACTCGCCCGACAGTATCATCTACCACAAGGAGCGGGAGCTCTACGGACTGTATCAGGCAAAGAAGGCCATCGCCAAGGAAGACTGCGTGTATATGGTGGAGGGATATACGGATGTAATCTCCATGCACCAGTGCGGCATCGAGAATGTGGTGGCCAACTCGGGTACGGCGCTGAGCATCCATCAGATCAGACTGCTCCACCGATTCACCAGCAACATCGTATTGCTCTACGACGGCGATGCTGCGGGCGTGCATGCGGCGCTGCGAGGTACCGACATGCTGCTGGAGGAGGAGATGAACGTGAAGGTGCTCTTCCTGCCGGATGGAAACGACCCGGACAGCTTTGCCCGAAGCCATACCGCTGCAGATTTCAGAAAATACATAGAGGAAAACCAGAAGGACTTCATACAGTTTAAGACCGACCTCTCGCTGAACGGCGTGACCGATCCGGTGAAGAGAAGCCAGGCTATCAACAGCATCGTGGAGAGCATCTCGAAGATCAAGAACCAGATTACCCGAGCCTCTTACATCACCGACTGCGCCCACCGGCTGGGCGTGAACGAAGCGATTATCGTGAATGCGCTGAACAACTTTGTGAGAAACGGCATGAGCGAGCAGGTGAAGGCAGAACGGCGCGCGGCTGGACTGAGAGACCCGAAGGCTACTGCCCCACAGCAGGGAATGCAGGCTGCCATGAGGGGCGTGACGCCGCTGGACAAGCTGCTGGAGGTGGAGGACCTGCTGGTGAAGCTGATCATACACCACGGAGAAAAGCATATCGTGGTGAAGGATGTGGAGGGCAACGATATAGAACTGCCGATAGCACAATATATCTATCTGGATATGTCGGGCGATGAGTTCAGATTTCATAACGAGCTTTATAACAGAATCTTGCAGGAAACGCTGGAGCATCTGGAGGATGAGAACTTCGTGGCGGAAAACTATTTTGCCAACCATCCGGATCCGGAGGTGAGTAGGATTGCCAGTCTGCCGACTGGAGAACAGGAGGTTTCTACGGCGAGTCTGCAGCTGCAGCTGAACGCTGAGAAGCTGCGCCAGTTTGTCTTCAAGGATCTGCTGAGCTTCCGCACACATTATATCGCACAGCGACTGATAGAGGTGCAGCAGGAATTTGCCAGAAATCCTTCGAACAGGGAGCTGGTGGAGGAGTTTATGAAACTGAAGAAGATGAACTCGCTGCTTGCCAGCCAGACCAACTCGGTATTCAACTAGATTAAAAAAGAAAGGTATGATATATATTCATTGGATTTATCTCTTGCTTTATATGGCGATCATGATTCCCGCTATCATCACCGTCTTGATGGACAACCGACAGCCCGCCAAGACGATGGCGTGGATTCTTGTGCTTGCCTTCATGCCTTTCGTGGGAATCATCTTCTACATCTTCTTCGGGCAGAACACGAGAAAGGAACGGCTGATCAGCGATAGAAGCATGGACCAGTTGACCAAGCGATCGATGCTGGAGTTTGCCGAGCAGGAGAATCTGCATATCCCAGCCAACAACAAGCCGCTGATGAATCTCTTTACCAATCAGAACTGGGCATTCCCGTTTAAGGACAATCAGGTGGATATCTTTACCGATGGTTATGAATTCATCTTCTCCTTATTATATAATATAGGTAAGGCTCAGCATCACATCCATCTGGATACCTACATCTTCGAGGATGATGCCCTGGGCTACCTGGTGGCTGATGCGCTGATAGACAAGGCGGAACAGGGAGTGGAAGTCAGACTGATATACGATGACGTGGGCTGCTGGAAGGTGAAGGACGCCTTCTTTGAGCGCATGAGGGAAGCGGGCATCGATGTGCATTCGTTCATGCCGGTAAGGTTTCCGGCGTTTACCAGCAAGGTGAACTACCGCAATCACCGCAAGATATGCGTGATAGACGGTAGGGTAGGATTCATCGGTGGCATGAACATCGCCAAGCGCTATGTGAAGGGCACCGGGAAGCAGAAGTGGCGCGATACGCATCTGAGGATAGAGGGCGGAGGCGTGTATGCCCTGCAGCGTGCTTTCCTGATAGACTGGTATTTTGTGGATCGCACCTTGGTGTCAAACCGAAAGTATTATCCTCCGGTGGATTCGAAAATCAGGAATAATTGTCTGGTGCAGGTAGTAACGAGCAGTCCGATTGCTCCATGGCCTGATATCATGCAGGGATATGTGCGCATTCTGCTTCAGGCGCAGAAGTATGTGTATATGGAGACGCCTTATTTCCTGCCTACGGAGCCTGTGCTCTTTGCGATGCGCACGGCGGCGCTGGCGGGAGTAGATATCCGTTTGCTGATGCCTAGACATTCCGATGCCAGGATGGTGGAGTGGGCTTCGCGTTCTTATCTGATGGAGGCGATAGAGGCTGGCGTGAAGGTTTATCTCTATACGGGTGGATTCAATCACAGCAAGTTGCTGGTGAGCGATGACAACCTCTGTACCGTGGGCAGCACAAATGTGGATTTCCGTAGTTTCGAGAATAATTTCGAGGCGAATGCCTTCTTCTATGATGAGGAAATGGCGCAGAGAATCAAGCGGATTTATCTGAAGGATGAATCCTGCAGCATTCTGGTGGATGATGTGGCGTATTTCGTAAGGCGCCCGTTCCTGAAAAGATTGTTCGAGAGTATCGTAAGATTGCTTTCGCCGCTGCTGTGATTAGGCACGGATTTTTATTCAAGTATGGATTTATTTAGGCACGGATTACACGGATTACACGGAGTTATGAGCTAAATTCAATATCCCGAATTTATAATCTCATAAAAAATCCGTGTAATCCGTGTAATCCGTGCCTAAAATTTGCTTTTATCTGAATATCGAGAAGTTTACGCTTCCGTAACTTCTATGCTCCAGGAATCTTGGATGGTCGGAGAAATCGTAGTTCTTGCCATGTTCGAAAACGAAGATGCCCTCTTCGTTGAGAAGGTCGCCATTGAGTACGAGGTCTGGAATCTCGGGGAGCTTCTCCAGTGCGTATGGCGGATCGGCAAAGATGAAATCGAACTTCTGCTTGCATGTTCTCAGGAAACGGAATACATCGCCGCGAATCAGAAGATCCTTGTCTTCGCCCAGTTTCTTGAAACATTCGCGGATGAAGTTGGCATGGTCGCGGTCGGCCTCTACGCTGATTACTCGGCTGCATCCACGGGATACCAGTTCCAGCGAGATACTGCCTGTGCCGGCAAAGAGGTCGAGGGCTGTGGCATCCTCGAAATCGATGTAATTCTGCAAAACATTAAAGATGTTCTCCTTTGCGAAATCTGTAGTTGGTCGCGCCTTGAACGAACGTGGTATGTCGAAGTGACGACCCTTATATTGTCCTGTTATGATTCTCATAATTAACTTTTAACTATCAACTTTTAACTATCAATTTTTAAAATCAGCTTTTTACTATCAACTCCTACTTGCTTAAGTAGAGCGTCAGCAGATCGAAAGGCATTCCCTTGATTTCCGTGATGGGCGCACGATTGAATTCGGCGCTTGGATTCAGGAGAAAAGTCTTCTTGACATAGAGCTTGGCATTGTAGAGGAACCAATCCTTATCCGGAATATCGCCCGAAACATGCAGCTCATCCTGCATCTGCTGCAATCCCAGCTGCTTCCATACGAAGAGGATGAAGTAGAGTGCATCCTTGGCATGATCAGCCTGGAAGGAATTGTAGAACTTGAATCTGTTTTTCTCGAAACAGAAGATGTCCACCTTCTTGTCGTGGAAATACGCATAGAGCTTGTGGTAGATACCCGTGAAGCTACGCTTGTGCAGATAGTTCCACATCGGTTGCATGATAGGAGTGAAGCGCACATCCTGGAAGTTGTCTTCTATCACCATCTTCAGATCCTTGTTGATTGGGAAAACGGCCACCACATTCAGATTCGGCTGCACCCTGTAGAGGATGGCATCACTGTGGCTGCCCGTGAAGGCATGCTGATAGAGCACGGTGAGGTCTTCCTCGTGGAATTCCTCGATAGGTACCAGCAGGATAGGCGTATCGATATAGACACGCACCTTCTGATAGCCGCGCTGCAGGAGTTCGCTTTCGCCGAAAGCCTGTCTGAGGTTGGCTGCAATCGATACACCGCTTTTCACGGTGTAAGGTTCGTATATCAACTGGTGCTCGGCTTCGCGATCTACAACCGAGAAGCTGAGTGTATTCTTGCTCACACGGATGGTGAGTCGTGCTTGCTGTGTTCTTTTTTTACCAATTACTTGCATTGTCGTTGTCTTTGGTGATGTCTCCGATCTTTAATCCAGGAAAGTTGCCGGCATCGGAAGCTTTTTCTGTTACCTGTTGAATCGCCTCCTCGTTGAGACCATCGAGATAGTCTTCATAGGTGGCTCCACATTCCATCAGCGGAATCTGCTTTCCGCTTTTATGGATGATGGTAGTGGCGGCGAGCGAGAATTTCCTGCCATCGGAATAAGGGATGAGGGTATCCTCAGCCTTGAGATACTTTGCCTTGATGAGGACAGCGAAATCGCCGGTATAGACTCCGTGCTTCGCCCTGTATCTTTCTTCGGCAGAACGGATGAGCATCAGTTTCTCCTTCACCTCGGCTTCGCGGTTCGCCATCTGTTTCTCGAAGATGAGAGGCTGGCTGATACTGAGAGCGCAAAGCAGCATCATGATGATGACGCAGGCGCCCAGGATGGCATTATTGTTTATTTTTCTTAATTTCATTCTCATTTCAAAAAGTATTAGTACTTTTGCATCTGCTTCTGCAGCTTATCTTCTGCAAAGATAATGCAAACGAGCGCAATGAAAGCTTGCTTTCACATTGCCGAGTGCAGCTTATCTTCTGCAAAGATAATGCAAAACGGAGACAATGCAAAATATTTGGTGTTGAAATTATTAATTATTAAAGGATAAATAACAAATTGATGATAATAGACGAGCTAAAATATAAGATATTGCAGCAATTTGGCTTTCCGCCAACCCAGGAACAGGCACATGCCCTGGAGGTGTTTGCTGAGTTTCTTACCGATAGAGATCCGCATGCCGTGATGATTCTGCGAGGTAGTGCGGGTACGGGTAAGACGACACTCTCGGGTGCAATCGTCAGGACCCTGAAGGAGATTCGTCAGAAGGTGATGCTCCTGGCACCTACGGGTAGGGCTGCGAAGGTGTTCTCGCTGAACAGCGGTTCGCCTGCCTATACCATCCATCGCCGTATCTATCGTGAAAAATCGTTTTCGGGGGTAGAGGGACTGTTTAATCTGAATGATAATCTCTATACCGATACGCTTTTCATGGTAGATGAGGCGTCGATGATTGCCAATATGGGATTGGGAGGGATGAGCTTCGGAAGCGGATGCCTGTTGGATGACTTGGTGCATTTCGTGTATCAGGGACGTAACGACCGCTTGCTGCTGATAGGTGACAAGGCGCAGTTGCCTCCTGTCGGCGAGGAGGAATCGCCAGCCCTGCATGCAGCGATGCTGGAGGGATATGGACTGAAGGTGTATGAATGCGATCTGAACGAGGTGCTCCGACAGAGCGAGGAATCGGGTATTCTCTATAATGCCACGATGATCAGACAGATGATTACGCATGATGACATTACCCAACTTCCGAAGATTCGTTTCGTTGGCTATCCGGATATCAAGCCGATGCCTGGATCCGAACTGATAGAGGCTCTAGCCGACAGTTATCACCATGTGGGTCTGGATGATACCATTGTGGTGACCCGCAGCAACAAGCGTGCAAACATCTTCAACCAGGGCATCCGCAATATGGTGCTGGATAGGGAGGAAGAGCTTTCGCAGGGCGATATCCTGATGATTGTGAAGAATAATTATTACTGGATGGAAGAAGAGAGGAAGAAGATAAAGGAAAAGGAATTTGAAGAACGAAGAGTGAAGAGCGAAGGCACAGAATCTGGAACTGCTACTCATAAAGTTCAAAGTTCAAAGTTCCAAGTTCAAAGTAACGATATTCCTGCTTTTCTGGCGAATGGCGATCGGGCGAAAGTGCTGAAGGTGCGCCGCCGCATTGACCTCTATGGCTTCCGCTTTGCCACGCTGCTGCTCCAGTTTCCCGATTACGGCAACTATGAGCTGGAAGCTACGGTGCTGCTGGATACATTGACGAGCGAGGCGCCTGCCCTGACCCATGAACAGCAGGAACAGCTATTCCATCAGATAGAAGAGGATTATCAGGATATTCCGCTCAAGGCAGATAGGATGAAGGCTATCCGACAGAATCAGTTCTTCAATGCCCTGCAGGTGAAATTCGCATACGCCGTAACCTGCCACAAGGCACAGGGCGGACAGTGGGCACATGTGTATGTGGATCAGGGGTACATGACGGATGATATGCTCAATCCCGATTATATCCACTGGCTCTATACCGCCTTTACGCGAGCTACGGAAATGCTGTATCTGGTGAACTGGCCGGAGACACAGACGGTTCAAGAGTAGAATCTCATCCCTCTTTGGCTTAGATTCAGATGGGTATAGCTTCGTTTCAAATAGTTCCAATCTTAGGTTTAAACCGGTTCAATGTTAGAGAAAAAGGCAAATAAATAGCAGAAAGTTTGATAGTCTGAAAAAAAAGTCGTACTTTTGCAACGAATTTATTAATTTATCATATAAAGAAGTAAATGGAAAATAGAAAAGTAGCTTTAATTACAGGTATCACAGGTCAGGATGGCTCTTACTTAGCCGAATTGTTGTTGAGTAAGGGGTATGATGTTCACGGAACAATCCGTCGTTCTTCAACAGACTATCGCGAGCGTATCGCTCACTTGGAGGGTACCCCAAATTTCCACCTTCACTATGCCGACCTCGGTGACTCTATGAGTATCATCCAGGTGATGAATAAGGTGAAGCCAACCGAAGTTTATAACCTCGCAGCCCAGAGCCACGTACAGGTGAGCTTCGACTCTCCTGAGTTTACTGCCGATGTAGATGCAACAGGTGTGCTCCGTATCCTGGAGGCAATCCGCCAGTGCGGTTTGACAGAGACTTGCCGTATGTATCAGGCTTCCACATCTGAGCTTTATGGTAAGGTAGAGGAGGTTCCTCAGAACGAGAATACTCCATTCCATCCTTATTCTCCATACGCAGTAGCCAAGCAGTATGGCTTCTGGATCGTCAAGGAGTATCGTGAGGCATACAATATGTTCTGCTGCTCTGGTATCCTCTTCAATCACGAGAGTGAGCGCCGTGGTGAGACTTTCGTAACCCGTAAGATTACATTGGCTGCAGCCCGCATCAAGCAGGGCAAGCAGAGCAAGCTTTATCTCGGTAACCTGGATTCTCTCCGTGACTGGGGTTATGCCAAGGATTACGTAGAGTGCATGTGGCTGATTCTCCAGGCTGAGAAGCCAGAGGATTTCGTGATTGCAACAGGTAAGCAGCACTCTGTAAGAGAGTTTGCACAGCTGGCTTTCCACCACGTAGGTATCGAACTGAAGTGGGAAGGCAAGAATGAGAACGAGAAGGGTATCTGCGTTGAGGGTCCTGAGGAGCTTATCGGCAAGACTCTCGTAGAAGTTTCTCCTGATTTCTATCGTCCTACCGACGTGGTGAACCTCTGGGGTGACCCAACAAAGGCAAAGGCTAAGCTCGGCTGGAATCCAAACACCACCTCTTTCGAAGATCTCGTCAAGATCATGGTAGAGAGCGATATGGCCAAGGTGGCTGCCGAGGCTGCCGGTGAGAAGGTTCGCTGCAACCTCGTGGAATACTTGGAGAAGGGTATTGTTAAGTAATAGTTAACAGTTGATAGTTAACGGTTGATAGTTTACAATAATAATCAATGTTATCAAAAGATTCAAAGATTTATATAGCAGGACACCATGGACTCGTGGGTTCTGCTATCTGGAATAACCTCGAGAAGAGAGGCTATCACAATCTGGTGGGTCGTTCTCACAAAGAACTCGACTTGACCGACCAGTATGCAGTAGAGAAGTTCTTTGATGAGGAGAAGCCGGATGCTGTGGTCTTGGCTGCAGCCTTCGTGGGCGGTATCATGGCGAATTCGCTCTATCGTGCCGACTTCATCATGCAGAATATGAAGATGCAGTGCAACGTTATCAGCAATGCCTATTCTCATGGTGTGAAGAAGCTCCTCTTTCTGGGCTCTACCTGCATCTATCCGAAGGATGCTCCGCAGCCAATGAAGGAGGATGTGCTCCTCACTTCTCCGCTGGAATACACCAACGAGGAATATGCCATCGCCAAGATTGCCGGACTGAAGATGTGCGAGAGCTACAATCTTCAGTATGGTACCAACTATATCGCTGTGATGCCAACCAACCTCTATGGTCCGAACGATAACTTCCACCTGGAGAACAGCCACGTGATGCCTGCGATGATGCGCAAGATCTATCTTGCCAAACTCATCCACGACGGCGACTGGCACAGCATCGAGGTGGATATGAACAAGCGTCCTATCAATCCTACTGATAAGCTCCGTGCCATCATCGGCGAGGGCAATGTGGATGGAAGCAACTCTCATGAGCGCATCCTGAAAGCATTGGAGTTCTATGGTATCTATGATAATAAGGTAGTGCTCTGGGGAACCGGAACACCGCTCCGTGAGTTCCTCTGGAGCGAGGATATGGCAGATGCCAGCGTGCATGTGCTCCTGAATGTGGATTTCAAGGACATCATCGGTATCGAGAAGTACAGTTCTGTATTCTATGGTGCCAAGGTAGATGGTGCCGTGGATAGAAACAATTCAGAGGGTCGTGGCGGAGCCATTCCATCTCTCGGTGAAATTCGCAACTGCCATATCAACGTGGGTACCGGTAAGGAACTTACCATCCGTGAACTCTCAGAGCTTGTAGTGAAGGCTGTAGGTTTCGAGGGTGAGGTTGAGTTTGATGCCAGCAAACCAGATGGAACCCCAAGAAAGCTCATCTCAGTAGATAAGCTTCATAGCCTCGGCTGGACTCACAAGGTTGAGATTGAGGATGGTGTACAGAAGCTCTTCGAGTGGTATAAGAATAGTTTGAAAGACTAAATACAAAATATGGATAGGGAAGAGTAGCGACGGTTGGATCGCTGCTCTTCTTTTTGTAACTTGCCCACCCAGTTACTTAAAAAGTTTAATTTATAATAGTGTTGCGGAATTAAGGCTAACATAAATATGAAAAAGATTATTTTATTCTTGCAGTTGATCTTCTCGATAGGGATGTCAGCGCAGACGACTGTAGAATCAGTCCAAGTTGCGGATATGGATGAAGGTGCCCCCATCTGTGGCAAGTCAATAGATTTGCACAAGCGCATTCTCCAGGCCTACAATTGCGATAGTACGCTCATCGTCTTCGCTTGTGATACCACTAAAAAAGGAAAAAATACCGATACTGGCTATCTCTATTCACTAGATGCCAATACCCTGGAAGTGCAATGGCAAAAGTCGCTGAAACTTTCTTTGTCAAAACTCTATGGCGTCTGTTCCAAGGGAGTGCTGCTTTCCTCCACTCTGAAAAGTACAGGCAAGTCACTCTTGACCTTGTCTGATACCAAGACGGGCCGGTCGCTATGGACGCAGTATCTTTATCCTGTCTATTTCAATGATAGCTTGGATATCGTGATAGGACTAGAAAAAGTGGGAGGTAGCAAGACATACGCTTATCGCCTGAGCACAGGAATGCTGTTGTGGGATGCCGAGATTCCGATGACCAAGAACGTGGGATGGAAAGATGCTTGCATGGTGGATTCCACTCACCTGGTGGTTGTGGGGGATGCCATCAACGAGATCAACATCCATTCGGGTGAAATCAAGAAGGTGAAGGCTGTGACTGGCATCAGTGATACAAAGGGAATGATGGCTTTGGCATTGACCAATGTCTTGTCTGCGGCAGTCACCATCGGATTTAATTCTCCTTTTTATTATAATTATTATAATCTTAATCCATATGTCATTACGGGCTTGACTTCCAATATCCTTCAGGTGGGCTCTGACTTGTATATTAGTGATAGAAAAAGCCTCTATTGTTTGGGAGCGGACAGTTTGCAAACACGCTGGAAGTATGATTTCCAGGACAAGGAGGCTTCTACGGCTCATCTTCTGCTTAGGGATGGCAAGATATTGATGCTCAATTACGGTTATGGCAAGAGTCTTATGAGAGGTACAGTGAAGTGTGGCAAGCCTTTCTTGGCTTCTTTTGATGCACAGACGGGAGATAGGAAGAAGATGTTTCCTTTATACGACAAGAAGCATATCATGAACGACGGAATGCTCACGGAGAGTGGTGTCTTCCTTGCTGGTTCCGACAAGGCTGTATATCTGTCATTTGCTGATTCTGCTGTCATCAGCAAAGATTGGGATCGCAGTGCCAATGGGGCTTTGACTATGGTGTTGAGAAAACCATTCTATGCGTTTCATGGACTTGCACCAAAGCTGACTTTAGTGGAGGCATTCGACAAGGTGTGCCCGATGCAGACCAGTACCAACAAGCTTTTTGTCTTCAATGACAAGTTGGACATTCTTGAATCTTATGATCTCTACGAGACCTTCTCCGTTTGTTTCCGTTTGGATGATGTGCTTTGCATACAAAACAGGGATGACAAATCTAACTTTAGGCTGATTCATCCCGATGGTTCCTCTATCGGAAAACTGAAAGGCAAGCCTGTAGCCGCCCTGCTCAGAGGCAGAAATGTGCTAGCTGTATATGATGATCACCTTACAGTCTTTAGGCTGTAAGGTGCCTAGTGCCCTCTTATTACTGAAATTATGTGGATATATAAAAACAAAAAATCCGATTCTCATGATGAAAACCGGATCTTTATATCTTTGAGTTATTTTTGGGAAAAGTGGGTAGTGATGGATTCGAACCACCGAAGGCATAGCCAGCAGATTTACAGTCTGCCCCATTTGGCCACTCTGGTAACTACCCAAAAGCTTTTGATTTGCGAACTTTCTTTATTTGATAAAAGCTTTGTTCTTAAAAGCGAGTGCAAAGGTAGTGCTTTTTTTTCATTCCACCAAATTTTTCTGCATCTTTTTTCACTTTTTTCTCAAAAAACTTCATTTTCCCCCTAAAAATAAGGCTTTTGCCCTTTCAGGGCGTCTTGTTGACTGCCATTATACCCAGGGTGTTGCCCTGGGCTAGGAGCTTCTGCCCTTTACCTTTCCCTTCGGCCGGTGACCGTTGGTTCAGGGCGTGAGGAGTAAAGCATGCTTTTGCCCTTTACCTTTCCCTTCGGCCGGTGACCGTTGGTTCAGGGCGTGAGGGGTATGAGCTTTTATCCTTTTACTTTTTACCCTTTAACTTTTATAATGTGGTGTCTGCGATGTTTTCTCGACAATCTTCTGTGCTTGTAGTGCTCGATTTTCTTGATAGAAACGAAGACGGTTAAGCCCAAGACTACTGCCAGGAGGAAAATCACGATGCCGCCACCCAGGTTGTCACCCTTTACTTTTGACCACATATCCAGAACTTCCGGAGTATGGTCGCCGGCATCATAAATCATCGCACATCTTGCCACTACCGTGCTGTCAGGATACATAATCGGGTTGAGATGCGCCTTTCTGCCTTCCTCTCCGAAGAAATAAGCCAGATTCACCGTCTCTGGATAAGCCTCCTTGTCGCTCATCGCTTCGAAGACCTTCTTGCCTGCTACACTGCTCACATATCCTGTGGTTTCCATATTGGCGAGAGCCACATCCTCCCGGCAGAGATAGTTGATGAAGTAGGAAGCTGCCTTCGGATTGCGGGAATACTTCGGAATCACCCATCCGTCGAACCAGACGTTGCTTCCCTCCTTAGGTACTTCGTATCCCAGATCCACGCCTACCTTCCCGGCTTCTTCTATCGCCCAGACCGCATCACCGCTCCAGGTCATATTTAGATAAGCCTTGCCTTTGGTCATCGTCTCCTTGCCGAAATCAGCCTCCCATCCCTCGATGCTCGGTTTCAGCGCCTTCAGCTGTTTCTCTACGATGGCAACGGCTTTTGGCGAATAATCGTTCATCAGTTCCGGAACGGTCACCTTGCCGGCAGCCAGTTCCTTGCGGTGCTCCCAGATCAGGGCGGTGCCGTAAGAATCGCGGTAGGAATCCTTCATTAGGAGCTTGCCACGATATCTGGGACTCCACAGCGTGCCCCAGGTCTGCGCATCTTTTATAGGTACGTGTACCTTATTATATAAGATACCGCAGGTTCCCCACATATACGGAACGGCATAATTGTGGGCGATTCTGCCATGATTCGAGGTTGCATCAATCTGCTTCACGATGTATGGCGACACGTTTTTGAGATAGTTTGGCGTCTTGCCGAAGGCGGTGTCGATAGGCAGCAGAAGGTCTTTGCGAAGCATTCGCTCAATGATGTATTCTGATGGGCACACCACATCATAATCTTCGTGACCACGCTCAATCTTGGTGAGCATCACCTCGTTGATATCAAAAGTCTGGTAGATGACGCGGAGCTTCTTGCCCGTCTGCTCCTCATACCATTTCGGGAATTCGGCAAGGATATCCTCATCGATGTAATCTCCCCAGTTGTAAACCTTCAGAATCTCCTCTCTGTTCTCCTTGTTGTAACAGGAAGAGAGCGGCAGAATCATCAGCAGGGTCAGGAAGAGAAAAGCAATTGTCTTAACTCCTTTAACTCCTAAAAATATCTTGTTCTTCATTCTTATTTCTTCTTGTTTTTATCCGAACGACGATTGATGATAATCAGCATCACGAGCACCAATACGAAGATGATCGTACTCAGCGGACGAAGTTCCGGCGTCAGACCTCCCTTTCTGGCATCGGCATAGATGAAGGTGGAGAGTGTCTCTAATCCCTCGTTTCCGATGGTGAAGATGGTGACGGCGAAATCGTCAATACTCATCGTGATGGCGAGCATGAAACCCGAAATCATACCCGGCAGAATCTCCGGAATAATCACCTTGCGCAATGCCTGCATCGGAGAAGCACCCAGGTCGAGCGCCGCTTCATAGAGGTTCGGGTTCATCTGCTTCAGTCTAGGCATCACACTCAGGATGACGTAGGGCAGACAGAAGGTGATGTGAGAGAGAACCACCGTGGTGTAGCCCTGCGGAATGCCCAGCGTGATGAAGAGCAGGAAGAGCGAAATACCGATGATGATGTCGCCGTTCAGAATCGGGATATTGTTGACGAACTGGATGGCGTTTCTCGCATACCGGTTTCTCAGATTGTAGATTCCGATGGCGGTGAGGGTTCCGAAAATCGTAGATACGGTGGCGGTGATCAGGGCGATGGTTATCGTGTTGACGAGTGCCGCCGTCAGCGAGTGGTGGGTTCCCTCTACAAAGAGGTTCTTGTAGAGTTGCAGTGAGAAGCCCGTCCAGTTGCCCATGACCCTGGCCTCGGTAAACGAGAAGATGACGATGATGAGGATAGGGGAGTAGAGCATCAGCAGGAGCAGCCACAGATAGCCCTGGCAGAATACTTTCTTCATCATTTCCCTGGTAAATAGTGATTTTATCATCTGGTACCTCCTTCCTGCTTACTGCCGTCGCCGGCGATGAGTGTTGATGCACCGATGAGGAAGAGCATGATGAGCGAAAGTGCCGCACCATAGTTCCACATCGAGTTGTTGATGTTCTCCTGGATGGTGGTACCGAAGAGCTTGATGTTGTTCATCGTCAGCAATTCCGAGATGGCGAAGGTTGAGATGGTTGGCATGAACACCATCAGAATGCCACTTGCCACGCCCGGCATCGACAGGGGCAGGATTACCTTATAGAACTGCTGCCAAGGCGATGCGCCCAGGTCTTCGGCTGCCTCGATGTAGCTGCGGTCCATCTTCTGCAGCGTATTGTAGATAGGGTAAATCATGAATGGGATGAAGTTGTAAACCATACCAAACAGGAGTGCTCCCTCGCCCAGTGGCAGGTCGGCGAAATCGAAGAGTGCCACGGTGGCGAGTGTTCTCACCAGGATATTCACCCACATAGGCAGGATGAAGAGCATCACGATGGTATTGGCATACTTCATCTTGGTCTGTGTGAGGATATACGCTGCCGGATAGCCCAGCAGGATACAGAGCAGGGTGTTGAGAAAGGCGATTCCGATGGAATACACAAAGGTATTGATAGCTTCGGGATGCGCCAGGAATTTCTGGAAATTATAGAGCGTGATGTGACCATACTCATCGGTGAATGCGAAGAACACGATGAGCAGCAAGGGCAGCACCACGAAAATTGCCGCGAAGATGGCGTATGGAATCGACCAACTCTGTCGCGAAGAGATAAACTTAATGAGTTTCAATTTCTGATCTGCAATTTTATAATTTAAAAAGTAATATTCTCTCGAGGAATGGTGATTGCTACGTGGTCGCCCAGATCCCATACATCCTGTGTATCCACATAGAGCTTCTCGCCCCAGTCGGTGTCGATGGTCAGGTGATAGTGGTCGCCCTTGTAGAGGATAAAGCTGATGTCGCCCGTAAAGGTTCCTTCGCTCTCGTTGTCGAAGAGTTCGATCTTTCCGAAATCCACGTTGACATTGATCACTTCCTTGCCGTCTTCATCGGTATGAATCAGATTCTTCTTATCCTCCGGAATTTCTATCTGGTATTCGCAGCCCAGGAACTCGATGGTGCCGTCGCCATTCACCTTTGCTTCGAAGGTGTTGGTGGTACGTTCCTTCTTCATAATGTGGATGTTGTCAGGAATCACGCTCATGCCGATGGTCTGTCCCACCTCGAAATGCTTGTAGTTCTGAATCAGAAATTCGCAACCCTTGTCGCTTTCGGCAAGCATCTCGTAATGTACGCCCTTGAAGATGGATGAGGTAATCTTGCCGACAAACTGGGCGTGCTCTGTGTCGGTGCTCACCTCGATGTCTTCCGGTCTGATCACTACATCTACCTCCTGGTTGCATCCGAATCCCTTATCCACACATGGAATTTCCGATTCGGCAACCTTTACCAGACAGTCGTGGATCATCGTTCCGCAGAGGATGTTGCTCTCGCCGATGAAATCTGCCACAAACGAATTGGCAGGTTCGTTGTAGATATCGGTCGGTGTTCCAATCTGCTGGATTTCTCCCTCGCTCATCACCACGATGGTGTCGCTTAGGGTCAGAGCTTCTTCCTGGTCGTGGGTAACATATACGAAGGTGATTCCCAGACGGTCGTGCATCTCCTTCAACTCCAACTGCATGTCTTTTCTCATCTTGAGGTCGAGTGCAGCCAGCGGTTCATCGAGCAGGAGTACTTCCGGCTCGTTGACGATGGCACGGGCGATGGCGATGCGCTGCTGCTGTCCACCCGAAAGCGAGTTTACATCGCGGTATTCGTAATCGCTCATGTTCACCATCTTCAGGGCACGCTTCACCTTGGGCATAATCTGGTCCTTCGGCGTGTCCTTGAGTTTCAAGCCGAAAGCGATATTGTCAAATACATTGAGGTGAGGAAACAGGGCGTATTTCTGAAACACCGTGTTCACGTTTCGTTTGTAGGGTGGCAGGTTGGTAATGTCGTTGCCGCTGATGGTTATCACGCCTTCTGTGGCTGTTTCGAATCCTGCCAAGAGTCTCAGAAGAGTAGTTTTTCCGCATCCCGAGGGACCGAGAATGGTCATGAATTCACCCTTTCTCACAAAGAGATTAATGTTGTTGAGGGCTGTTTTCTCGCCGAATCTTTTCGACACATTTTGTATGTCAATGATGTGCTGTGCAGTCTTGTTCATTTTATCGTTTAAATTTGGCTGCAAAGTTACTCATTTTCGACAAGAAAATGCTATAAAAATACAAAAAAATAGCCTCTGCAAGTTACAATCCTGTTGCAGAGGCTAAAAAAGTTTGATATGGAGATACAGAAGTCTAAGCTTCTGCATATTTATTCGTAATATATGCAAGATGGGCTGTGTTGTTATGCAGGGAATGTGCCTCGCCCATCTTCTTAAGGAGTATGGTAAGCTGTTCTATGCTTCTGTCGAAGTCATAGGTCTTCCATCTTGTCTTGAAGAAGAAACTCTTTGGAATGGCTAGATAGCTTTCTGCGCTCTTCCAGAAGAGTACAGAGTTTGTATTTGTGTTAATCTGCTGGCAGTCTGCATAGTTAATCACGTAGATATTCTTGTTGCTGCCAATGCATTTTGGGATATAGACGATGCGTCTGTTGGTGATAATCAGTCCCTCTGTCCGGTTGTTCCAGATAGAAGTATCGCGAGCCAGCAGGATGATCTCGTCCTGTCTCAACTTGAAGTTCTCTCTAAACATCTCCTCCACTTTGCCAGGAATGTCTAGGATGAAGCAATCTGCATCATTACTCTGATGAATGATCGAAACATCGCCATAGCGATGAGCGCGTACGCCTTCTTCGAAAAGCTTCGTACAATGAAAATCGTAATCGTATCGTTCCATAAGTTCTTCGTTAAAGATTATAAGTCATTTTATCATATTTCTGATAATTGTATTTGCAATAACATCTGTCTTCTGCTAAGTACCAATCATTTACTCTTTCTTGCCTCTCGTATAATATCTTTTTTTAAATAGCCGAGTGCAACGTCTCTTTGGCTGCAAATTTAAGGAAAAAAACGATAGGTTGCAAATTTTTAAGGGATTATTTTCAAAAAAGAAGGGAAATGAAACAAATTGAACCAGTTTGAACCAGTTTTTAGTGATTTGTTTTTGTTTTATGAGCAAAATGCTGTACCTTTGCCGCCATGATTGTAACTGTAGAATGGATGGAAGAGTGGTTTCGGCGTTTCGACCACGACTACTTCGGCGGCAAGCTGCCCGTTCCGGAGTTGGGGCTGACCCGTGCCAAGACCCGTTTGGGACAGCTTGCCTACAAGCGTGCCACCCGATGGGGGCGCACCAAACTCTATGATTTCAAGCTTTCCATGAGTACATATTACGATATGACCGACCGGCAGGCAAAGAGCGTCCTGCTCCACGAGATGATTCACTATATCATCGGCTTTACCGGTTTGAAGGATACGGCTCCTCACGGCATCGTGTTCAGGGGGATGATGGATAATCTGAATAGGAAATACGGTTGGGATATCCGGGTGATGACTTCCACCAAGGGCTGGAAGGTGAGTGAGCGGGTAGAGGAGAGGCAGAAGGCGAATGGACCGCAAACCTATCTGATGCTGGCTATCGAAATGCAGGATGGCAAGCATTATCTTTCGCGTGTGAATCCCAGCTTTGCCCGCCGCATCGAATCGAAACTGGCTCTGGTTCGCGAGCTCCGTTCTCATCGCTGGTACACCACTCAGGAGTCTTATTTTGAGGATTATCCGCAGGTAAGAAGTCTTCGGGGCAGACGAATCTCGAAATCCGATTTCGAAAAGCTTCGGAATGTGTTGATCCCATTCGAAATGTAAGTCCTGCGATGTATGATTGATAAAATGTATTGTATATAATGAATTTGGAAAAATAGAGATATCGTATGAAAAGAATGATTACCATTGCTTTCATGATGACGGTTGTCGTGATGATGGCGCATGCTCAGGGAGCATTGAAGAGAGTGTATAATGAGACTATCGACCCGATGACTCAGATAGACGAGGGATTGCAGAAGGCGAAGGCTGAGGGCAAGTTCGTGATTTGTCAGGTGGGTGGCAACTGGTGCCCATGGTGCCTGCGCTTTGCCGATTTCGTAGAGAAGGATACGGCGGTGAACAAGGCGGTGAACGATAACTTTGTGTATCTTCACGTGAATTACAATCCTCGCAAGAAGGAAGGCGATGCTTCTGTTGAGAAGGCTGCGCAGCTGATGAAGCGATTGAACAGTCCTCAGCGTTTCGGTTTCCCAGTCTTCGTGGTTCTGGACGAGAATGGAAATGTACTCCATATCCAGGATTCCAGCTTCCTGGAGCAGGGCAAGGGCTACGATGAGCAGAAGACACTCCGATTCCTGAAGAACTGGACTCCTAAAGCGGTGAAGCAGTAAGGTTTGCATGTAACTTTTATACGCCCTGTTTGCTGCAAAACGCCCTGAAAGGGCAGAAGCTCCTAGCCCAGGGTAACACCCTGGGGGGTTGTAGATGCAAGCCTGTCGCCCTGTAAGGGCAAAAGCTTTATAAAAGAAAAAAGCGTCCTCCTGATTTTTTTGGGGGACGCTTTTTTCTTATATGATTTTCTTTCTTACAATCCTCTTGCCTTCAGGAAACCAGAGGCATCAGGTTCCTTCATACCCGTGAAATCGGTGAACATTTCCATCTGATCCTTGGTGTTACCACGGCTCAGAACCTTGTCACGGAAAGCCTGACCGATGGCTGGATCCAAGGCACCATGTTTGGCAAAGTAATCGGCTACATTCACGGCGAGCACCTCTGTCCAGAGATAGCTGTAGTAACCGGCAGCATAACCGCCACCCCATACGTGATTGAAATAGGTGGTAGAGTAGCGAGGAGGAATCTGGGAATTGAGCAGACCTACATTGTTGAGGGCTTCCTTCTCGAACGCACCTGCCATATATGGAGATGGAATCTCGTCTGGCGTCAATTCGTGCCAAGCCAGATCAAGGCAGGTAGCTGCCAGATTCTCACCCAAAGCATAGGCTGGCTGGAAGCTGATGCTCTTCAGCATGCGCTCCTTCAGATCTGCTGGCATCGCTGCACCGGTCTCAGTGTGACGGGCGTAGTGATCGAAGATTTCTGGGATGCTGGCAAATGACTCGTTAAACTGTGATGGCATTTCCACGAAGTCGCGAGCCACTGCTGTGCCCGAAAGGGTATTGTAACCGCACTTTGACAACATGCCGTGGAGAGCGTGACCGAACTCATGGAACATGGTGCAAACCTCATCCCATGTAATCAGGGTAGGCTGACCCTCAGGAGCCTTGGCATTGTTGCATACATTATAGATAATAGGCAACTGTCCCCACTTATCGCTCTGCTTGGCGAAGGCACTCATCCAGGCACCGCCACGCTTGGTTGGGCGACGGAAGTAGTCGCTGTAGAAGAGGGCGATAGGCTTGCCGCTCTTGTCGCTTACCTCGAATACCTTCATATCCGGGTGATAGGTAGGAATATCCTTGCGCTGCTTGAAGTTCAGACCATATACACGATGAGCAGCATAGAATACACCATTTATCTGAACGCTATCCACATTGAAGTAAGGCTTGATTTCATCGTCAGAGATATTGAGCATCTCCTTCTTCATCTTGGCAGAATAGTAGAAGCGGTCGTATGGCTGGAGCTTGAAGTCCTTGCCCTCGCTCTTCTGTGCGTAAGCTTCGATTTCGCGGGTCTCAGCATCTGCCTTAGGAGCGTATTCCTTGATGAGGCTCTGCAGGAAGTTGTTTACGTTCTTGGCAGTCTTTGCCATCGTCTTCTCCAGTGAATAGTCAGCATAGGTGCTGTAGCCCATCAACTGTCCCTTCTCGGCACGGAGCTTGGCAATCTCGGTTACGATAGGGAAGGTGTTGAACTTAGGGTCGGTACCGTCGGCACGGTGGATGCTTGCCATGTAAACCTTGCGGCGGAGCTCACGGTTCTGGAGATTGGTGAGGATAGCCTGCTGGGTAGTGTTCACGATGACGATGCAGTATGGAGCCTTGTTTCCCAGGCTTTCTGCGTCTTTCTTGCACTGTGCGATGTCGGCATCGCTGAGTCCGGCAAGTTCTTCCTTGCTGTTCACCCAAACCACGGCGTTGTTGGTAGCTGCAGGAAGAAGATTGCCAAACTGTTCCTGGAGGTCTGAGATGCGGGTGTTAATCTGCTTCATGCGCTCCATTTTCTCTGGAGAGAGCAGGGCACCTGAGCGGACGAAGCCTTTGTAGATGACTTCGGTGAGTCGCTTGTCCTCGCCCTTGAGCTTGTTGTACTCATGGTCGTAAACGTATTTGATACGTTCGAAGAGTTTCTGATTGAATGAAATCTCGTTGTCGAGGTCGGTGAGCAAAGGCATCACCTTCTTCTGAGCCTCTGCGATTCCAGGAGTCTTGTGTGCGCTGGTAAGACCGAAGAATACATTGGAAACACGATCCAGCAACATACCGCTGTTCTCGTAAGCGAGAATGGTGTTCTGGAAGGTAGGCTTCTTCTTGTTGCTGATAATCTCCTGGATATTGGCACGCTGTTCCTTGATACCTGCTTCGAAGGCAGGGAGATAGTCGCTCTCCTGAATCTTGCTGAAATCAGGAGCGCCGAAAGGAAGGCTGCTCTTTACCAGGAGAGGGTTCTGACGCTTGCCTCCTGCATTCTGAGCAAACGATGAGGTTGGCATCTGCAAGAGTGTTGCTGCCAAACCGAGGGTAAGAAATGTCTTGTTAAGTTTCATCATGTTTTTTGTTTATTTATTTTGCAAAGATAATGCAAGCGAGCGCAATGAAAACTTGCTTTCAAATTGCCGAGTGCAGCTTATCTTATGCAAAGATACAACAAAAAGTTGAAAATCAGTAATAATTGAAGCAAAATTTATTGTGCGTTCATTTGCTTTTGGCACAATTATTTAACAGTAAGATTCTGGGTCTTTACCTCTTTACTGTTTCCTCCCACCATAATCTGGAAGTCGCCAGGTTCTATCACATGCTTTAATTCTGCGTTATAGAATTTGAGCATTTCAGGAGTGATGTCGAAGCTGATTTCCCTGCTTTCTCCTGCAGCCAGATGGATGCGCTGGAAACCTTTCAGTTCCTTGACAGGGCGAGAAATGCTGGCAACCATATCACGGATATAGAGCTGAACTATCTCGTCGGCATCACGGCTGCCCGTATTCTTTACGTTGATGGTGGCGGTAATCTTCCAGTCATCCATATTGACTTCATGGCTGCTCAGCTTCAAATCGCCATACTCGAAAGTGGTGTAGCTCAATCCATAGCCGAATGGATAGAGAGGACCATTGCTTACATCCAGACAATTGCTGGCAAACTTGGCAAATTTCTGATTGTCATCAGGTACTGGTCTTCCCGTATTCTGATGATTGTAGTAGAGGGGCTCCTGTCCGGTTGTCTTTGGCATGGAAGTGGTGAGCTTACCTGATGGAACCTTGTCGCCGAAGATGACATCGCAAAGTGCATCTCCCACTTCAGAACCACCAAACCATACGTTCATGATGGCAGGAATGTGTTCATTCTCCCATGACAAAACCGTAGGGCGACCGGCAAAGTTGAGCAATACGACAGTTTTTCCCATCTTTGCGAGTTCAGCCAGAAGTTCCTGCTGCACATCAGGCATTTCCAGATTAGTGCGGCTTGCGCATTCACCGCTCATGTCGGCAGTTTCGCCCATGGCGCATACTATCACATCTGCTTCCTTTGCTATCTGCAGTGCCTCGTTCTTCATCTTTACCTCATCTCCCCAGGCAATAGACTTGCCCTGTTCGCCGTTCTTCTGAAGTTCCCTATCGCGCCAGATATTGCTGCCCTGTGCATATAATAAGGTGGCTTTGCCATCGAGCGCTTTCTCCATGGCTTCCTTGATAGTAGTATATTTCTCTGGAGCCTGAGCTACACTCCATGTGCCGGCAATATTGTTGCGGGTATCTGCAAGAGGACCAATTAGCGCTATCTTTCCCTGTTTCTTCAGAGGAAGAAGATTTCCTTCATTTTTCAGAAGCACGAAGGTCTCGGCTGCTACGTCGCGAGCTATCTGTCGGTTTTCGGCAGAGTAGATGTCGGTCTTGTTTCGCTTGGCGTTGCAATAACGGTAAGGATTACTGAACAATCCCAGTTTGTATTTTGCCTCGAGGATGCGGCGGCAGGCTGTGTTGATGTCTTCCTCCGTCACCTTGCCATCAGTCACGCTTTGTGCCAGATGCTTGACGAAGGCATTGGAGCACATATCCATATCCGTACCTGCCAGGAGTGCCTGTTCTGATGCCTCTTTCAGATCCTTGGCTGTGCCGTGATTCAGAATCTCGGCGATAGATGCATAATCTGTTACGAGAAAGCCCTTGAATCCCCATTGTTTTCTCAAGACATCGGTCATCATCCAGTGGTTGGCGGTGGCAGGGGTGTAATCTATCAGATTGAAAGAAGACATTACGCTGCCTACGCCAGCCTTTACCACGGCTTCGTAAGGAGGCAGGTATTGGTTCATCATGCGTATGCGACTCATATCCACGGTGTTGTATTCCTTTCCGCTCTCCACGGCTCCGTAGAGGGCAAAGTGCTTGAGGCAAGCCATGATTCTATCTGCTCTCAAAATCTCCTCTGTGCGCATGTCAACACCCTGGTAACCCTGTGTCAGTGCTGCACCCATCACGCCGCTCAGGTAAGGATCCTCTCCGTTGCCCTCGCTGATTCGTCCCCATCGGGCATCGAGTGCAATATCTACCATAGGCGAGTAAGTCCAGTTGATTCCTGCAGCACTGGCTTCCTTAGCCGAAACTTCGCCTACCTTCTTCATCGCTTCTGTATCCCAGGAGCAGGAGAGGGCGAGAGGGATAGGAAACATAGTCTCGTAACCATGGATTACGTCCATGCCCACCAGCAGCGGAATGCCCAGACGGCTGTTCTTGATGGCGATGTCCTGGAGAGCCTTGATTTTGTCGAGTCCCTTGATGTTGAATACGCCGCCCATGTTGCCTTTTGCAATGTCGCCACCCACCTGGGTGTCCAGGGCTCCACCGGTAGTGATATCGCCAGCCACCATCAGGTTGAGCTGACCGATTTTCTCCTGCAGTGTCATCTTTGCCATCAGCTGGTCGATATACTCCTTCATCGGCAGGATTTTACCTTTTTGAGTTGTTGTAGCAACTTTCTTCTTGCTGGCGGGTGTATGGGCGATGGCAGGAACCATCAGCGAGCCAGCCAGCAGAAATGATAGTGATATGAATGCTGTTCTCATGTTTATAATGTTAGTATGGTTATTATTCAACTTATATTATTGCTAGTATTGTTTTGCAAAAGTAATAAAAAAACTTGAGTCCACATAGCATAAAGGGTGAAAATGTGGATTGTTTTTTCTGTTAAAGAAGAAAAAGGGGTTGATAATGATGTCGTTATGAATTGGCGTGCCAGATGAAAAAGTGGATGTAAAACAGCAGAAAAAGGCAAAATATTATCCTTAAGTTTTGGCGTTATCTGAAAAAATGATTATATTTGCATCGGCATTCTGCAAAGGAAGTCAAAAAGTTGAAAATGATTTTAAAAAAATCAAACCTATATACAATTTCTTAAAGCGTAACAAATAATGAAGAATAGATGGTTCTTACTGATATGCTTGTTGCTATTGACGCATATAGCCAATGCTGCAAAGTATAATTTAGATTCTCTTTATCAATGTCTGGATGAAGCCATTCTGCAGTCGCCTCGTTATGTGGCAGTGCGTGAGGGACGTATACTCAAACTTGCAAGTCAACTGAATGCTTGCAAGAATGATGGAGCAAGGTACCAAATGAGTTTTGCTCTTTTTCAGGAGTATCAGGCTTATAAAAACGATTCAGCCGTGAGTTATCTGAATCGTTGCATTGCCTTGGCTGAGCGTATGGGCGATCAGGCAAAAAAGGGCAATGCTATATCGCTGCTTGCTTTTCAGAGTTCTACTATAGGTGATTATGTGGAATCGTATAGTCTGCTGAACAAGATGGATACTACTAAGCTTGATGCAGAAGGGTATCGCAACTATCTTTGGGCTGGTCAGCATCTTTATGGAGAGCTGGCTTTTTATAGCAATGTGCCGTCATTGAAAGAGCATTATGCACAAAAGGCGCAAGTGATGAAGAAACAGATAGCCAGAATTTTTTCGCATACAGACGATAGATACCTGCAGATGATGGAGGAAGACTGTCGTAGTGCTAACGACCTGAAGGGTGCTTTGTATTATAGCAATTTGCGTATGAAGCAAGTAAAGCCTGGAACGCATGAATATGCTATCGTGGCTTACTATAGGGCGGTGATCTGCAAGCAGCTCAATAAGGATGAGGATGCCATCTATTACCTCCTTGTCTCGGCTCTTTGTGATGTCCGTACGGCGGTGATGGATCAGGGCTCAATGTGGGAACTTGCCAATCTTCTGAATCAAAACCAAAAGGAGTTTGCCCATACCTATACTTACATCAAGTTTGCATGGAATGCAGCCCGCATTTTCAATACCGCTCTTCGAAGTCGCCAAATCATGCCGTTGCTCTCTGCCGTTGAGGGTACTTATCAGAAGGAAATTACGCAGAGTAACCGGCAGCTTAAACTGATGATAGCAGTATCTGTAGTACTTTTAGTATTAGTATGTACCCTGCTTCTGTATGTAAACAAGCAGCGCCGTCGTCTTGCCTTGGCTCATAAGGAATTGGAAAAGGCGAATAAGAATCTGGAACAAACCAATAGGGAATTGCAGCAAACCAACAGAAACTTAGAGCAGGCTTATGGTAGCTTGAATGAGAGCAATAAGATGAAAGAAGTCTATATTGGCCGATTCTTGCGTCTCTGTGCTATCTATGTGGATAAGATAGAAACCATGCGCAAGCGCGTGGTGAAGCTGGTCAAGCAGCGTGAGTTGACCAAATTGATAGATATGATGCAAACCGATCATGAGTATATCGGCGAGTTATACGATTACTTTGATGCTGCGTTTCTGAAACTCTTCCCTGATTTTGTGGAGGAATTCAATGCTCTTTTGAAGCCTGAGGAGCGTATCGTCTTGGAGGATGACAGTAAACTTTCTACCACCATTCGCATCTTTGCTCTTATTCGCCTGGGTATCGAAGATAGTTCTAAAATCGCAGAATTTCTGCATTATTCGGTAAACACCATTTATAATTATCGTGCCAAGGTAAAGAATGGAGCCATCTGTGAAAGAGATGAATTTGAAACAAAGGTAAAGCAGATTGGAATGAGATGATATTCGGTATAAGTTTGGCGCAAACTTATACTGGGTGATAAAAAAGGTTCCTTGTGGAGTTTGAAAATCTCCAAAGGAACCTTTTTTTGTTTTATTTCAGTTCAAACGCCTTTTTGAGTTTCAGCTGATCGGAAGCATTTCCGACGAGTGCCTCAAACTTGCCTGCTTCTGCCTTCCAGGATGCAGCTGTTTCATCATAGAAGCTGAGTGCCTGCTTATTGATGGTGATGTTTACATCCTTGCTCTCTCCCGGCTGCAGGTAAACCTTCTGGAATCCCTTCAGCTCCTTGTAAGGGCGATCGACAGAAGCCTTTACATCATGGATATAGAGCTGGATGGTTTCTGCACCGGCACGTTTGCCAGTGTTCTTTACATTCACGGTAAAGGTGATAGAGTCATTCTGATTCATCAGATTCTTATCACTGCGAAGATTAGAGATGGCAAACTGAGTGTAGCTCAATCCATGTCCAAAGGCGAATGCTGGCTTGATGTTTTTCTTATCATTCCAGCGGTAGCCTACGTAGATGCCTTCCTTATACTCCTCATCAATGATGTTGCCCTCAGTCTTGGCTCCACCTTCCTTGCGCCAGGTGCCCGGATAGGTGTTTAATGCGTGGGCACCCACTTCCTGCAATGAGTTTACCCATGTGAATGGTAATTTGCCGCTAGGATTCTTGTCGCCGGTGAGGATAGAAGCCAGAGCTTTACCGCTTTCGCTACCGATATACCATCCCTGAATGATGCCAGCCACTTTTTCTTTCCAAGGCATAGCCACAGCATTACCTGAGATATTCACATAGATGAAGTTCTTGTTGGCTTTAGCCAAAGCCTCGATGAGCTTGTCTTGAGCGTATGGCAATTCAAGCTGTTTGCGGTCGTGACCTTCGCAATCCTGATAATCACTCTTGTTCAAGCCGCCAAACATCACCACGTAATCAGCATGCTTGGCTTTTTCTACGGCTTCGGCTATCAGCTCTGCCTCGCTGCGTTTGTCCTCCAGATTCTGTCCGGTAGTTACGCCATTGTAATTTCCGCTTACATCGCCTACATAACCTCGGGCAAACTCCACTTCCACATTATCTTTTTCCAGTCGAGATTTTAATCCGTCGAGTGGCGAAATCTCCCGCTGTACCTTGAGAGAAGAGCTGCCTCCACCCACGGTCATCATCTTCACGGCATTTTCTCCTACTACCAAAACACGTTGTGCTTTCTGGGTATTGATAGGAAGCACATGGTTCTTGTTCTGGAGGAGTACGATGCCTTCTTCGGCAATCTGTCTGGCTGCAGCATAGTGATTTTCAGAACAGAGGAAACCGTGAGGACGGTTCGGATTCATGGTGGTGCGATAGAAAAGGCGTAATACGCGGCGCACCTTTTCATCCAATTCCTTGGTGGTGTATTTACCTTCCTGGATACCTTTTATATATGGTACGGCAAGGTAGTAATTATCGTAGGCATTGCTGGCACCCATGGTCAATCCGTTTGTCCATGTGCCGAACTCTATGTCGAGCCCGTTCTTCAGGGCTTGGTCGGTATCGTGTGCGCCTCCCCAGTCGCTTACCACTACGCCGTCATATTTCCAGTCGCCCTTCAGAATCTTGTTCAGAGTCCACTGGTTGTGGCAGTTGTGTTCGTTCTTGTAGAGATTATAAGCGCCCATGATTCCCCAAGTCTTACCTTTCTCTACAGCAGCCTTGAAGGCTGGGAGATAGATTTCATGGAGGGCACGGTCGCTCACGATGACGTTTACCTGATGACGGTATTCCTCCTCGTTATTGAGGCAGTAATGCTTTACGCAGGCTGATACTCCCTTAGACTGTAATCCTTGGATATAAGGTACAACCATGATGCTTGCCAGGTAAGGATCTTCACCCATATATTCGAAGTTGCGTCCGTTCAATGGGGTGCGATAGATGTTCACGCCAGGACCTAGAATCATGTCTTTTCCTCGATACAAAGCCTCTTCGCCTAATGATTCTCCATAGATTCTGCTCATCTGTGGGTTCCAGGATGCTGCCAGGCAGGTGAGGGCAGGGAAGGCTACGCAGGAGTCATTGGTCTGACCAGCCTGCTCCCATTCGTCCCACAATACATCAGGGCGAACACCATGAGGACCGTCATCTGTCCAGAAGTCAGGAAATCCCAAACGGGGAACTCCTGCAGAGGAAAACTTACTCTGTGCATGAATGATGCGAATCTTCTCTTGAAGTGTCATTCGGGCAATGGCATCGTCGATGCGTTGTTCTACAGGTTTGGTGTTGTCGAGATAGACAGGCAACTGACCAGTTTGTTGTGCGCTGGAGGTGGCTATAGCCGCCATCGACAGTGCGCAGGATAGAATGAAGTGTTTCATGTTTCTTGTGAATATTATTTCTTATGAATATAAAATTGTTAGTTATGAAAATGCGTATCTGTCATTTTCGGTTGCAAAGTTACTAAATAATAAGGTATAAACCGAGTGCTTGCAAAGAAAAAGTGGAAAAATATCATCTGTGATTTTTATAAGTGCTTGATAAATAGTGTTGTATGAAAAATAGAAATGTGGCTAAAAGTGGAAGAAAATGAAAATGAAGAATGCGCAGCCGGGTGATGAGGTAACTTACAATGGCCATTATCAGAACACGGGTATCTTCCTCTTGAAGTATTTGGGCCGCCCAGGTGGAGGAAAGGTACTCAACAAGGCAAAGACTGCATACGATGTGCTTGGTATACCTGAGCGTATCCAGTGGACGGAAAGCAAGAAATACTTGCCAATCCCTCAGGATGAAATAGAGGCTGCTAAGGGTACTTTAAAGCAGAATGAGTATTAATAGTCTGTTCTCCTAGTAATAAGTTATGTTCGGCACTGTTGAACCTATGTTCAGCAGTGCTGAACTTATGTTTCGCAGTGCTGAACTTATGTTCAACACTGCTGAACATAGATTTCTTCGTAGTTTAAAAACTTTTATTCCTAGGAATAAGTGATAATATAAAAAAGAGTGTGAGTTTTCTCGGATAGAAGACTCACACTCTTTTTTATATGTCATTACTCAGCATTCATATATTACTCTGCTTTCAGTCCCATAGACTTGATATATCCAGCTTGAGGCACGAATTCTGAAACTTGGCATTCTCAACGTTCTGTAATAAGCCCCTTTCTAGATTTGATATTCTTGAGTGGATCTTATGCGATTATCATACAGAGCTTGAGTACGTTCTCCTCGAAGTGCTCCTTGTCTATGGCATTGTTCTTGAGTATGGAACGATAGTTATATACAGTTTGTGGTGAATAAGACAAGATGCCGGCAATCTTGGAACTTTCAGTAATGCCTAATCGCAACAAGGCGCACACACGAAGGATGGGTGGCATCTCCCCATTCTCTTTCAGTTGGATGTGTGCCGATTCGGTGAGTTGCTGGTTCAGCTCGTTTACAAAAGTTGGGTACAGAGATAGGAATGCTTTGTCGAATTCCGTCAAAAACTCCTTGTTTTCCTTTTCTGTACTTGATGAGGAAGAGAGAAGACTCAGCAGTTCCTTGCTTTGGTTGGCTTTTATCTTTCTTACAGCCAATGTTCTTAGCTTTTGGTTTCTCTCTATGTTCTTATAGCAAAGGTCAATATATACCTTTACCAATCTCTCGCGCTTCTGGTTGGTATCCTTCAGTTCGTCGTTGATGAGATGTAGCTGACCGTTGAGCTTTTCCATTTTGTCAGACGTTGCCGAGATTTCATCTTTCTTTTGTTTCAGCAGCCTGTTCTTCTTGCGGATGAACAGACTGCTAATACCTACTCCAAGTAGGAGCAGGATAATGACCAATAGGGCGATGTTGAGCAATCTGTTAGTTGTTTTGATGTCATCTGTATAGGCATTGGTAATCAATTGTAATTTGGATGAAATCTCAATGCGGCGCAACCGGCTTTTGTAGGTATAAGCATCTTCCAGGGATAGGTTGATGTATTCCTGGGCTTTGTTCAGACTTCTGGTCTTATGTTTGTAGATGAAGAGTGCGATGTCTTGCAGAGCGACATTTTCTTTTGTGGCAGAAGTGATGTCTGAGATGGCTGCAACCAGGAGGTAATGCTCCGTTAGCTCTAGGTTGTTGGCTTTCTGATAGACCTCTGAAAGCGCAAAGGCGGTCATGGCATGCAGACGGCTGTTGGCCTTTTCCATACTCAGTGCCTTTTTGTAGTATTGGATGGTCTTGTTATTGTTGGGATGATTGCTGAAATAGTATAATTCTCCCATCAGGTAGTAATAGAATGCATCTTTCTTTGGCGACAGTTCTATTGCTTTCTTCAGGTATTCCACTTTTTTCAGGTCGTAATTCTTGCTGAATTCATTGTTTTCACAGTAGGTTGACCAGTTGTTGTATAGTCCATACATTGTATAATAATATAGAAACTGATAGTCACGTGGTTCTTCCTTAGGCTCTATCTTCTGCAAAATTTCCTTTGCTTCTGCATAGAATCCACGTGTGATCAATAACCTGGTTTGGCTAAGCTGGAATCTTTTGTTAAAAAAGATATTGTTACTCTTTTGGGCAAGGATAAGACCTTTGTTTACGTAGGTCATCGCCGAGTCGTATTCGTAGGCTTTGTATTCGTTGGCGAGTTGTTCGTATAGTTTTAATTTGTCTTCGTTGCTGGTAACATACTTGGCTCCTTGCTTGATTTCGTTTAAGCTTTTCTCTTTTAACTCTACATAATGGGCACGTTGTGCCAGGGCAGCATCCAGCTGCTTGTATAGCTGGTTGTTGTCTCCTTTTATGTATATCGGCTGTATCATCAGGGTGATGATTATAACGATAAGATGTCTCATATTTCCTATGTTTTTAGATTCCGCTGCAAAAATAATAAAAAACATTGAGAATCTCGCATCTACTAGCCGCTTTTTTTGAGAATTCGCAAAATATTGATATTCAGAGCTGTGAGATTGGTTCTAGATACCGACAATCTACCAAAAGCCTACTATTCGCACCAACTTATTGATTTTAGCCGTACTTTTGCGGCAACAAACAATTTTAATCATAATAAACCTATTAAATTATGGATAAAACGAACTTATCAAAGAAAGCAGGTCTGCTGATGGCAGGATGCTTGATTACTTTAAATGCTTTTGGTCAGGCAACCATTAAAGGACAGGTGGTGGATGCCACGGGTGAACCTGTCATTGGTGCAAGTATTCTGGTGAAGGACACCAAAAATGGAGCGGTATCTGACTTGGATGGCGGTTACACACTTAATAATGTAAAGGATGGAGCCGTCTTGGTATTCTCTTATCTGGGATATCGTACCCAGGAGATTCCTGTAAAAGGAAATCATGTTATCAATGTAACGCTGAAGGAAAACGATGAGGTGCTTGATGAAGTGCTTGTCGTTGGTTATGCCGTGGGCAGCAAGCGCACGGTGTCGGGTGCTGTCGATCGCATCAAGAAAGAAGATATGAACAAGGGTGTGGTAACCAGTCCTGCCGAGGCCTTGAAGGGTAAGGTAGCTGGTGTTGTCATCTCTCAGGCAGGTGGTGATCCTACCAGTTCGCCAAGCATTCGAGTTCGTGGTACTTCTTCTCTTTCCGGTGGAAACGATCCGTTGGTTATCATTGATGGTGTCTTTGCTGATATGACGATGTTCAATTCTCTGGCTCCTGGTGATATTGAGAGTCTGACCATCCTGAAGGATGCTTCAGAGACGGCTCAGTATGGTTCACGTGGTGCTTCCGGTGTCATCGTTGTTACCACAGCCAAGGGTAAGCTGGGATATTCCAGCCTTAGCTACAATGGTCAGTTTGGTGTAAACACGGTCTATAAAAATCTGGATATGATGTCGGCTTCCGAATATCGTGAGACAGCCAAGTCCTTGGGATTGACCTATACCGATATGGGTGGCGATACCAATTTCCTCGAGGAGATTGAGCGCAATACGGGTCTTACCCAAAATCATAATATTTCTTTTTCTTCTGGTACGGATACATCCAGTCTGCGTGCTTCTTTGGGATTCATACTCCGTCAGGGAGCCTTGAAGAATTCTGATATGAAGAATTTTACAGCAAAGCTGGATGGCACCCAGTATCTCTTCGATAAGCATCTGAAGCTGGAACTAGGAATGTTTGGCTCTCAGCGCAACAGCAATATCCAGTATGATATGCACAAGATGTTCTATTCTGCCACTGCTTACAACCCTACCTATCCACATGTAAGAAACAACAAGGGCGAATGGGATGAGGACTTGCTTGCCAATGAAATCTGGAATCCACTGGGATTGCTCGATATTGATGACTTCTACAAGGATGCTTCTGTCAATGTTCATGGCAAGGCAACTGTCAACATCATCGACGGTCTCTCTGTAAGTGCCTTTGGTTCATATAACTATTGGAACCGTGACAATAAGTTCTATATTCCTAACAACATCCAGATGGGTAAGTTGAATGGTAATGGATGGGCTTATATCGCCAATACCAACCGCAAGGACTATATGGGCAATATCATGGTGAATTTCTCCAAGGATTTCGGTAAGCATCACATTGATGCCTTGGCTCTGATGGAGGGACAGAAATATACCTATGACTGGAACTCACAGGAGGCACATGGATTTGATACCAACTACTTCAAGTTCAATAACATGAAGGCTGCTGCCAATGTGAGCTGGGGTAATCTGCAGTCTAACTACACCGAATATACCCTGAGTTCTTATATGGCTCGTGTCAACTATATGTTTGCTGACAGATACATCGCTACCGTCAATGTTCGTACCGATGGTTCTTCCAAGTTGGGTGATGGTCAGAAGTGGGGCTGGTTCCCTTCTGCTTCCTTAGCCTGGGTAATCAGCAACGAGCCTTGGATGAAGAAAATCAAGCAGATAGATAATTTCAAGATCCGTGCAGGATATGGTGTGACCGGTAATCAGGATGCTATCGATCCTTATACCTCTCTCGCTCTGATGGAACCTAATGGTGTAACTACCGTCAACGGCGCAACAAGTACTACGTTTGCGGTTACTTCCAACAGCAACCCTGATCTGAAGTGGGAGGTAAAGAAGACATTTGATGTCGGCTTCGACCTGTCGATGTTCAAGCAGCGTCTCAATGTAACCTTCGACTGGTATACTTCTGAGACATCAGATATGCTTTATACCTATACCGTGCCGGTACCTCCTTTCACTTACGACCGTCTGTTGGCCAATATGGGTACCATGACTAATATGGGATTCGAACTGGCTGTTCGTGGTGACATCATCAAGACGAAGGACTTCACCTTCAATTCCGGTCTGAATTTCTCTTATCAGAAGAATAAGCTGAAGAAGTTGAGCGGTACCTACAAGGGACAGCCTATGACAACGAGCGAGCATATTTCTGTTGCTACGGTAGGTGCAGCTGGTCTGGTACATAATAATGGTGTAACCTATCTGATAGAGGGACAGCCTGTAGGTGTATTCTATCTGCCTCACTGCACAGGTATTGATGAGAACGGACAGTATATCATCGAAGACCTTGATGATAATGGTACCATTGATACGGGTGACAGTGGCGACCGCAAGGTATGCGGACAGGCCATTCCTAAGTACTTCCTCGGTTGGGATATGAGCTTCAAGTACAAAAACTGGGATCTGAGCATGCAGTTTAATGGTGCCTTCGGTCATAAGATTTACAATGCTACATCCATGACCTTGAACAATATGAGTAATTTCCCAACCTATAATATTCTGAGCGGTGCACAGCATCTCAATAATGGCAAGGGAATCCATGATGTTCAGATTTCTGACTACTGGTTGGAAAAGGGTGACTATATGAACTTCGAGTACGCTTCTCTGGGCTATACCTTTACCAAGGATATGCTCAAGTGGAAGTTCATCAACAACATTCACCTGTCATTGTCAGTCAACAATATCTGTACCCTCACTGGTTACAAGGGCTTGACTCCAATGATCAACTCAGCAACCATCAGTGGTGACAATCTGGGTATCGACGATAAGAACATCTATCCTCTGAGCCGTACTTATACTTTGTCGCTCTCTGTGAATTTCTAGATGTTTACGCTAGTATATAATGGATTATATTATTCTTATCAAGAACTACATTATTAATATATAAAGGATTACAGTTATGAAACAATATATTATAGGTTCGATGCTTCTTTCATCGATATTACTGGCTAGTTGCTCACTGGATGAGACTCCACGAAGCAAGTTTTCTGAGGAGGAGGCTTTCAGTACCCCTAAGCTGGTATATGTAAACACAGTGGCTAATGTTTATTCTTCCATCGGCAATGGATTGTATGGAAGCGATGGTGGCTCGGTACATACCTTTCAGGAGTTCTCTTCTGATGCCAGTATGATTCCTGGTCGCCAAGGTGACTGGGTGGATGGTGGTGCCTGGCAGAACATTTTCCTCCACAACTTTGAGTCGTCTGTAAGCAAGTATAACGATGTGTGGAACAACCTGTATCGTGTCATCGGTCTTGCCAATTCTTCTATCGACCGACTCAACAAGTACCTGGGTGAGCATCCGGAGTATGCTGACTACGTTTATGAGCTGAGGGCTCTTCGTGCTGTCTATTATTATTATGTAATGGATCTCTTTGGACAGGTGCCATTGGTTGTTTCTTCTGAGGTGAGTGCTAACGAGGTGGAGCAGTCCAACCGCTCTGATGTCTTCAAGTTTGTCACTTCAGAATTGGCTGAATGTATTCCTCATCTTTCAGACAGTAAGAGCCAGAACGAGGGTGAATATTATGGCCGTATCACTAAGGCTGTGGCATATATGTGTATGGCTAAGTGTGCCATCAATGCACCGGTCTATACCATCGATGATACCACTCCAACCAGCTATAGTGCCTTTGTCGGTACTGACAAGAGCGGCAAGGCTACTGCCAGCGAGGAGCAGGGAAAGACTGTTTCGGAAATGGGTAAAAAAATTAACATCACTTTGGATGGTGAAACTCGCAATGCTTGGGAAACAGCAGCCTATTGTGCTGATCAGATTGCCAGCTTGGGTTACCGCCTGCAGCCTAGCTATGCAGATAACTTCATCGTAGCCAACCAGAATTCCGTGGAGAATATTTGGACCCGTCCGAACGACTGCGTCAACTATAAGATAGAGGATTACAACATCGTGCGTACCCTGCATTATAACCATGGCGGTGCCATCGGTTATCAGGGCTGGAATGGAGCCTGCTCTTCCAAGCAGCAGATGCTGGTGTATGGCTATGGAACGGCTAATCCGGACCCTCGTCTGAAGCTCAACTTTTATACCGACAAGGATTATATGGAGGAGACAGGAAAAGCTGTAGAGGATGGTGCTACAGATAAGCCGCTGGAGTATATGCCATTGGCTGTAAAGGTGGATTTCACTGCTGCCGATGACCCTCATGCCATGAAGTGTTCCGGTGCCAGAATGAAGAAGTATGAGTTTGACAAGTCCACTACCCAGCAGTATAGTTTCAACAACGACCTGGTAATCTGGCGTTATGCTGATGCCCTGCTCCTGAAGGCCGAGGCTGAGTATCGTATGGGTAACAAGGCTGAGGCGCTCACGATAGTGAATGAGGTTCGTGCCCGTGTTGCTGCTACACCTCGTACAGAACTTACGCTCAATGACATTCTGGATGAACGTATGCTGGAACTGGCTTGGGAGGGAGTACGCCGCCAAGACCAGATCAGATTCTGTACCTTTACAGAACCTACAGCTGATCGCTTCAAGGGTGTGACCCACAATGCTTCTGCAGGTGATTACAATGATGATACGCAGGGCTATACCATGGTTTATCCAATCCCTTATGCCGTGCTCAACTTGAACAAGAAACTCGATCAGAATCCTGGTTATACCAAGTAAGGGGTAGCTCCAATGAGGAAACTTTCCTCATTGGAGCATACCAGGGAGAATGGTAATTTTATATTGAATATTACAAACTAAAAAAGGAAATAATATGAAAAAACTCTTTTTGCTCGCAAGCCTTCTGATGGCTTTTGGCATCTCGGCAGATGCTGGAGACATTACTTCTCCTAACGGACAAATCAAGGTGAACTTCACCTTGGATGGCACTGTGCCTACCTATAGTGTGACCTATCAGGGCAAGACCATCATCAAGCCTAGCCGTCTGGGTTACAAACTCGCCAAGGGCGGTAAGGATGGCAAGGACCTGCTTGCCGATTTTAGTGTCATTAATGAGAAAACTTCCACTTTCGACGAGACCTGGACTCCTGTTTGGGGAGAGAACAAGTCAATCCGCAACCATTATAATGATATGCTGGTAGAGTTGAAGCAGAATTCCACCGACAGTTATATGAATGTTCGTTTCCGTGTCTATGACGATGGAGTAGGATTGCGCTATGAGTTCCCTCAGAAAGGCAGTCTCAACTACTTTACCATCAAGGAAGAGCGTACAGAGTTTGCCATGACGGGCGATCATACCGCCTGGTGGATTCCTGGTGATTACGATACCCAGGAATATGAATACACCAAGACCCGTCTGTCTGGCATTCGTCCAGCCTTGCATGCTGCTGTCAGTAGCAATCTCTCACAGACCATCTTTTCGGATACCGGTGTACAGACCTCACTCCAGTTGAAGACAGATGACGGTATCTACATCAATCTGCATGAGGCTGCTCTGGTGGATTATCCAGCCATGCACCTGAATCTGGATGACAAGAGCCTGACCTTTACCTCTTGGCTTACTCCAGATGCACAGGGAATGAAGGGATATGTGCAGACTCCGTTCAAGAGCCCTTGGCGTACGATGCTCATTACGGATGATGCCCGCAAGGTTCTGTCTTCCAACTTGATTCTCAATCTCAATGAGCCTTGCAAGATCAAGGATACCTCCTGGATTCATCCTGTAAAGTATGTAGGTGTTTGGTGGGAGATGATTTCCGGTAAGGGTGAGTGGGCTTATACCCATGATTATCCTACCGTGAAGTTGGATGGAACCGACTATGTACATTCTAAGCCATCGGGCAAGCATTCTGCCAACAATGCCAATGTGCGCCGTTACATCGACTTTGCTGCAGCCCATGGTTTCGATGCTGTCCTGGTAGAAGGATGGAACATCGGTTGGGAAGACTGGAGTGGCTATATGAAGGAAAAAGTATTCGATTTCCTGACTCCATATCCTGATTTCGACATCAAGGCACTCAATGAGTATGCACATTCCAAGGGAGTGAAGCTCATCATGCATCATGAGACCTCTTCTTCTGTGATGAACTACGAGAAGTATATGGACAGAGCTTATCAGTTGATGAAGGATTATGGCTACGATGCAGTGAAGAGCGGTTATGTGGGCAACATCATTCCTCGTGGCGAGCATCACTACAGTCAGTTGGAAATCAATCACTATCAGCATGCCGTAACCCGTGCTGCCGATTATCACATCATGGTAAATGCCCATGAGGCTGTGCGTCCTACCGGTCTCTGCCGCACTTATCCTAACCTGATTGGCAACGAGAGTGCTCGCGGTACAGAATATCAGGCTTTCGGAGGAACCAAACCGGGACATACCGCCATCTTGCCTTTCACCCGTCTGCAGGGTGGTCCGATGGATTATACCCCTGGTATCTTTGAGATGGATTGCGCCAATGGTTCACATTGCAACTCTACCATCTGCGGTCAGTTGGCACTTTATGTTACCATGTATAGTCCATTGCAGATGGCTGCTGATTTCCCTGAGAATTACGAGAAGCACATGGATGCCTTCCAGTTTATCAAGGATGTGGCCGTAGATTGGGACAAGTCTATCTATCTGGAGGCTGAACCAATGGAGTATATCACCGCTGCCCGCAAGGCAAAGGGTTCTGATAACTGGTTTGTCGGTGGTGTTACGGGCATGAAGGCTCATCAATCTACCGTAAAGCTCGATTTCCTCGACAAGGGAAAGAAGTATGTGGCTACCATCTATCAGGATGCAAAGAATGCCAACTACAAGACAAATCCTCAGGCTTATGTCATCACCAAGAAGACTGTGACCAGTAAGTCGGTCTTGAAGTTGAACTCTGTTGCAGGTGGCGGATTTGCTATTAGCATTCTTGCACAATAAAAAGCAGGATTTGAAGTTATTATTAGAGAGAGTTTTTCTTAATTTAATAATGATGCTCATGAAAAGAATGAATAAAATGTTGTTGGTTGCTGCTTTGGCGGCAACCACACTTTCTGCTCAGGCAGAACAGAAGAAGGGACCGGCTTGGTTGAGTGATGCACTTTTCTATCAGATTTATCCATCTTCCTATATGGATACTGATGGCAACGGTATTGGCGACCTGCCGGGTATCACTTCCAAGTTGGATTACATCAAGTCTCTGGGTGTGAACGCCCTCTGGCTCAATCCAATCTTTGAGTCGGGATGGTTTGATGGTGGCTATGATGTCATCGATTTCTACAAGGTGGATCCTCGATTCGGTACCAATACCGATTTGGTTACTTTGGTCAATGAGGCCCATAAGCGTGGCATCAAGGTTTGTCTCGACCTGGTGGCAGGACATTCCAGCACCAAGTGTTCCTGGTTTAAGGAGTCTTCCGAGAAAGATCCTAACCAGCGTTACAGCGACTATTATATCTGGATGAATGATATCCCTGAGAGTGAGAAGAAAGAAATAGAAGCTCGTCATCAGGAGGCAAGTCCGGAGTCTAGTACCCGAGGCAGATATGTGGAGGCGAATGCTCCTCGTGCCAAGTATTATGAGAAGAATTTCTTCGAGTGCCAGCCAGCCTTGAACTATGGCTTTGCTCATCCAGACCCAAATCATCCTTGGGAGCAGAGCGTAGATGCGCCTGGACCACAGGCTGTCCGCAGGGAAATACGTAACATTATGGCTTTCTGGTTTGATAAGGGTGTGGATGGCTTCCGTGTAGATATGGCGTCATCGCTTATCAAGAACGACCCCGACAAGAAGGAGGTTTCCAAACTCTGGAATGAGATGCGTGCCTGGAAGGACAAGTACTATCCTGAGACCGTCCTGATTTCAGAGTGGGCTAATCCACAGCAAGCCATTCCTGCCGGCTTCAACATCGATTTCTACATCCATTTCGGTCTTAAGGGCTATGCCTCTCTGTTCTTCGACCGTAAGACTCCATGGGGCAAATGGGAGCAGAGCTATAAGAACTGCTATTTCGACAAGCAGGGCAAGGGTTCGCTTAAGGAATTTAGCGAGAACTATACCAAGGCTTTCAATGCCACCAAGAATCTCGGCTACATCGCTGTTCCATCTGCTAACCACGATTACCAGCGTCCTAACATCGGTACCCGCAACACGCCTGACCAGTTGAAGGTGGCGATGACCTTCTTCCTCACCATGCCAGGTATTCCGTTTATCTATTATGGTGATGAGATTGGTATGAAGTTTCAGATGAATCTCCCTAACAAGGAGGGTAGCAATGAGCGCTCTGGTACCCGCACTCCGATGCAGTGGACCAAGGGCAAGAATGCCGGATTCTCTACGAGTGCACCCGATAAACTCTACTTCCCTGTAGATACGGAAAACGGAAAGTTGACCGTTGAAGCTCAGCAGGGAGATCAGAATTCTCTGTTGTCATATACCCGTAAGCTGACCGCTTTGCGTCATTCAGCCAAGGCTCTTGACAATGAGGGAGATTGGAAGCTCCTGAACCGGAAGGGGCAGGAATATCCGATGGTATATGAGCGTACTTTGGGTGAGGAGAAGTATGTTGTTGTCGTGAATCCTGGTGCCAAGGCAGCCTCTCTCAATATCAGCTCCGTAGGTGGTAAGGCTGTTTCTGTTCTTTCCACAGGAAAGGTTGTGTATAAATCAGGAAGAAAGACTGATGTGATTAAAGCTTCAGGCATAAGTGCCGCCATATTCAAGGTGGAAAGATAGAGCTCTATCTTCTATGGGAGTGCTTTCTCCTGCCATCGCCTAGAACAAACAGAACAGGAAGCCTCGAAAGAAGCTGAAGAAGGGAGTATCACTGCTGTTCTGCTGTTGGTGGTAATTTTATAAAAACAGAAATGCGTCCGTATTGTGCGGGCGCATTTTTGTTTTACGGTCATGAATCATCTTCATCATGCAGCTTTTACTACACGTCGTTAACCTACTAATACGATGATAGTCTCCTTGCCAAGATACCTTTCTATCTTGTCGATGTATGATAAACGAATAATAGTTGCCATATTTTTATCTTTTATAATGGATATAAATCGGAAATATTTTATTTTCTATAAAGTACAAAAAAGGAGTTCCCTATGCAATATAGTTTTAGATAATCCGTTATCTAATAATCCGCAAAAACGAAAATGCTGATAATCTTTGTGGATGTAGTAAGATTTGAAGCAAAAAGTGTAACATCAAAACGATTAATTATGAGAAGAATTGCATTTTATCCAGTAGGAGGCGAGCGTGTTAGTCTACCAGAGAGGCATATCAAGGCTTATGTAGACGATTATTGTCACGAGTTTGGACAGACGGATACAGACACAAAGTTGATGCATCTGCTTTATGTTGCCGACAAGGGCTTTGATATCTTATCGCATATTCGTGAGTTTTTAGACAATCATCCTGAAATTGCCCAAGATAGTATCAAGCAAACATTGGCGTATTTCGTTTCGCATCTTAGATACCCTGAAGGCGATAGATATGTGGATGACCAGTTTGCAATGGCTAATTTTCTTAAAGAAACACTTAGCTTAGAGAAGGTATTGGATCTTCTCATGATGGAGATTAGGTTGAGATTCTCTTATACAGAAGACGATAAGTCTGTAAATTTTACGCAGAAATATCTTAGATGGGATAGTTTGGCTTCGTTGAAAAAGTCTTTGACAAGTGAAGATCTACTCAAACGAATTGTCAATCCGTCAGGATTTTACTGCGTTTCAGAATCAGATATTGTTAAAGAAAATCTTTGGCCTAAGCTACAAGGGGATTATATGCGCTCTCATTGGTATAATGAGGATATAAAGATAGTCTATCCAAATCCTTATGAAGAACAGATAATAAATGAGTTCAACCGAAATGTAAAGGAAGATTATAAGTATGTCCTTGGTGCTCCTGCTGAGCCATGGAGAGGTAACCCTCTCAAGGCGAAAGTCGTTATTCTTAGCCTAAATCCAGAATTTAAGTTAGGTGTGAATGATAATGTGCAATATGAAAGATATAGGGCACCTTTAGAGGATGCTATGGCGGAGTTGATCAATACGCTGTCATTTCAAGTGAGAGGATTGCTCACCCCACAGGAATCTTATGTTAAGAGTCATGAAGAGTTCAAGGAAAAATATAGCATAGAGGGTTCCCAGGTCCTTTGTGGCGATGCATTGAATGAAATCGGTGACTATTATTGGTATAACAATATTAATCGCCTCAATATAAATCATCAGAAAGAATATGAGTTTTTCCGAAACTTTGCAATAGTTCAGTATTGTGCTTACACTTCTGTTTCTTTTAAGGATTTTCCAAGGGGTGTTGTGTTGCCATCTCAGGAATTAACAAAGAAACTAATTAGATATTTGGCTTATGAAAGAGAAGATGTGGTGTTTGTTATTATGCGAAGTGCAGCAAAATGGAAGGATTTATTAGATGCTGATGTTTGGGAAAAAATGCAATCACGTCTCATCGTTAATAAGAACATGAGTCAGTCTTTGTCTGAGAATAATCTTGGTAAAAAGAACTTCAATATGCTCATAGAGTATTTGAAATAACAGAAGAAAGGGTACGAGAGTATCTTAGGTTACTTTTTAAAGTATCTTAAGATACATGGCAAAGTATCCTAAGATACATGGCAAAGTATCTTAAGATAGTTAACGATGTATCGGAAATATACCCTCACCGTCCGCCCCAGCCGTGATTTCCTTCAGGAACTGTTATGGCATGGCAGAAATATCATTGTGCTGAAACCTGAGAACTTGAGGCAGGAGATGATTGGTATCTTAAAGGATATGACGAAGAGTTATGAGACGGGCGAATGCCTGAATGGGGAGGAATAAAAGAATCCTCAGATTGGGAATACACTGTGTGCCCAATCTGAGAAATTCCTGTTATTTATATTCCTTCTGTGAGGAATTTGCGAAGATGCAGGTGCGTGATGCCGTCATCATCATTTTTGGTGAGCAGAGGGGTCATGGAGATAACGTACTTCGGGTAGTTGTCCTTGATGGCACGGAGATTGCCAAACTCACGCTCTCTGGTTGCATCGTCGGCTATGATATAGGAAGCTTGCACGTAGATGCGTTCGCCGCCTGGTCTGGTGCATACAAAGTCGATTTCTCCAGCTTGCAGTTGTCCTACATAAACTTGATAGCCCAAGCGTATGAGGTTCTGATAGATGATATTCTCTATCACTTTCTCAATGTCTCCTTCACGTGTTCCTCCGGCGATAGCATTTCTGATGCCGTTGTCTTCGAAATAAAACTTATCGTTGGTTTCAAAGATGCGTTTGCCGTGGATATCATAGCGGTTCACCTTGTGCAGGATATAAGCTTCGCAAAGGAAGGAGATGTAATTGATGATAGCCGTGGACGTTATAGATTCGCCTTGTGATTTCATATATTTGGCGATACTGTTGGCGGAAATCAACTTACCGGTGTTGTCTGCGAGGAAACGTACTAAATTCTCTAAGAATGGCACGTTTCTTATCTGGTTGCGCATAATGACATCCTTAAGCAAAACGGTATGGTAAATATCCATTTGATATTCACGTGCATCATCCTCTTCAAGACCTATCTTTGCCAGACCAGGCAGGCCACCATACTGAATGTACAGAGCAAGTGCTTCGTCATTATCTGATAGTTGATGAAATTCCAGAAACTCGTTATAGCTCAGCGATTGGATATAGATTTCCTTATATCTGCCACCGATGAGTGTGCTCAGTTCATTGCTCAGCATGCGAGCATTGCTACCTGTGATGATAATGTCGGTGTTGGGTTCTGTGCGAAAACTTCGGATGGAGCGTTCAAATTCCCTGATGTCTTGTATCTCATCGATAAGGATATAGTTATGTTTATCAGATAAAAAGTGCTCTCCGATATAGTCGTTGAGATTCTGATAGGTCTGAATGTTGTCAAACTCTCTTTTCTCCTTATCTATAAAGATGATATTGTTGCAGTCATCTGCCTTCTTGCGGTCACGAATCATTTTCATTATGCAGCTTTTACCTACACGACGTTGACCTACTAATACGATGATGGTCTCCTTTCCAAGATACTTTTCTATCTTGTCGATATATGATTGACGAATAATAGTTGCCATATTTTTATCACTTATAAATGAAATTTTCTGCAAATATACGATTTTTATCTTTTATAATGGATGAAAATCCTAAATATTTTGCTTTTATCTTCTATAAAAGATAAAAAATGGCGTTTTATTCTCATTTTATGATAATCATAAAGTGATTATTTATATTCCTTCAGATACCAGTCTTTGATGTACCCGGAATAATGCTTGGCAAACTCCTCGGCTTGTCCAGGAGCGCAGACCTTTACTTTCCTGGCTGGAATACCTGCCCAAATCTCATGTGCAGGAACCTTGGTGCCATGGGTAACCACAGCTCCTGCAGCAATGATAGCTCCTTCGCCAATGTCTGCCTTGTCTAGCACGGTGGCATTCATGCCGATGAGTGCCCCTTTTCTAACTGTCGCTCCGTGGACGATGGCACCATGTCCCACAGATACATCATCCTCCAGAATGCAAGGCATCGTACCGGTTTGATGGATGCAGGCGCAATCCTGTACATTCACTCTGTTTCCACATCTGATGGCATCCACGTCAGAGCGCAATACTGCACTATACCAGATGCTACAGTCATCACCAAGAATACAGTCGCCGGTCAGCACTGCGTTCTCAGCGATAAAACAATTCTTTCCCCATCGGGGAGTCTTTCCCTCTACTGTCTTTATTATAGCCATATTGAATATATATTTAAATTTGGGTGCAAAGGTAACAAAAAATATTGGAATCACCTTATACTATTTCAGATACTTCTTCAGCCACAAATCGAAGAACTTGTCATATACCACGTAGGCATCATCCTGCTGGGTGATGAAATCCTTCTCCAGCAATCCCTTCAGGGCGGAATTTACAGAGCTTGGCGACGGGAGATGATATTTCTTTGCGAAGGCTCCGCTCTTTACGCTTCTGGCTTCGCCCTCTGCAGAGATGGCGATGAAGACATTGCGCTGCTTTTCCGGCATCTGGCGCAGAAGGGTCTCGTAGGTGTCTGATGCCATGTTGAGATTGTAGTTGATGGCGTCATCTACCATATCCAGAGTACAGGTACCTTGCTCGGGAGTCTTGAGGAAGAGGACATTCATTACTCGTTGGATGTATGAGGTGACACCACCGAAATGGGTGAAGAGTTCTTTGATAATGGCAGTATCCAGATGTTTGTTGCGCTCCTCGAACTTGGCAGTGGCAAATTCCTTGTATTTCTCAACATCCAGCGGCTTCAGGTTCATCAGTGTTACGCTCTGATAGAAAGGGCGGACAGGAGATGTAAACATTTCTGCCATCAGATGGCGATGAGAGCCCGAGAAGATGAAGTGGGCATTGGTGCATCGCTGGATATAGGTACGGAGCAATGCCTCTATGCGATTGTCGGCATAGTTGGTGATTTGCTGAAACTCGTCGATGGCAACAAGACATGGCTTGTCGGCTTGGTTGAGATAAGCGAATATCTCATCAAGCGTAATTTCCGGATTCACCATGTTGCCGATGCCTTTAGGACGAAGTTCGTCAATGATGGCTTTGCCGAACATATTGACCAGATCGCTGATGGAATTGGTTGAATAGATGTCTATGATAAAAGTATAATAGTCTTTTTGGATGACTGGCTGGGCAAAGCAATGGTGAATCAGCTCTGTCTTTCCGATACGTCGAGGGGAAATCAGAGCCATATTATTTTCATTGGTCAGCATCTCTGTGATATGCAGGGTTTCTTCCATACGGTCGCAGAAGTATTCCGGACCGGCGTAACCGTTTGTGACGAAAGGATTCTTCATTACCATATCTATACCTTATTATATATTTTACAGTATGGCTGCAACTTTGCGAATCTGCTTAAGTTTTTCTACCAAAGCATTATCTTTTCGAGCAGTATGCATATTGTATTTCATCTGCAATTTTAGGAGAGAATCTGCAGGAATATCTAGTGCAGCCTCAAACATCAGAGCAGAAGTTGTGGTAACGGGACGTTTGCCATTCAGTATCTCGTTGAGTACGGAATATCCCATACCAATACTTTCCGCAAATTTTCTTTGCGAAATGCCACGTTCTTCTAATTCTTCTTTCAAAACCTCACCAGGGTGAGTTGGGTAAAAACCAAAACCTAAGTTTGACATAATGCTGTTTTTTATTTATAATGGTTTGATAATTCTAATATATTACATATCGTGATTTGTTTTTCGTTGCCAACAACTTCAGAATGAAACTCTATTCTATATTGGTCATTGACTCTAACAGATTCACGATCTTTCTTATCACCCACAAGAACTTCGTAATGTAAAGCTTTGTAGCGATAAAAATCAGCTGTACTGTTCAAGGATGCCATAAGGTCAATAACTCGAACGTACTTCTTTATGATTTGAGGTTGGAAGCGATACTTTTTGTTATGCGCTTTACCCTCATAATATAATTCTCGGAGATAATCCTCTTCAAATGTTATTTCCATAATTATATATGTTTTATTGATTGCAAAGATAATACTTTATAATTAGAGTTCGCTATTTTTGCGAATATTTTATGGATTTTTATCTTTTATGTGAGATGATAAAACGTAGCAATTGTCATTTTTTTGCTTCCCTTACTGCAATTGTAAGGTTGGCAATGATATAAAAAATAATTTAGCTTATTATTTTTTTCTTAGAAATGATAGAGATAGTTCTTTTACTAGTCTTTCCCGGCAACTTTTTGTAATTGCTTCAACAAAAAAACATCAACTTCATTATGTAGAAAGTTGATGTTTTTTTTTAAAAATCATTATATTAAATACTTTAATGGAATAATCCTCCTTGTTTTTGGAAGTCTATCATTTTTTTCAATTCTTTTGGATTAAAAAACGCAATGAAATCACAGAGTTCTTGCTCATTTTTAAATGCAATAGTTAATTGAGCAGTATCATCATTCATGCCTTTCCAAGTTCCGGTGCATGTTAGAACAGGAGGTTTTGTCGCATTTTTATATATAAATGTGAACTTTTTATTATCCCATTTTCCTGCATGTATTTCTTTACCCCTATAAAAAGTCATGGTTTCTATAGGAATTTCGATGTCTATTTCTTTCTCAAATGCTCCAACATTGTTGCTGATTGCTATTTTTTGCCATTCTTTATATTTGGCAAGTAGATTTTGGAGTGTTGTGTAAAGTGTTGGCGAATTAGCAATCTTAACTAATCCATCTTTACCTCCCCAAGGAGCAAAAATTTGAATAGGTTCTACTAAGAAAGCATATGCTTGTTTTGAATTATCAGTTAAAGCATATATTTTTTTCATTTGTTCAAATGTCTTATATTCACCTAATTGTTCCTTTTTATAGATGGTATCATTGATGTAGAATTGTTTCTCGTATTCTGCTCTCTGTTGAACGGCTAGTGCTATTCTTTGTCCTGGTAATAACTTGCCGCCTAGTTTGCTAGAGCTAGTGATAGTGTTGCCAGGTTTACTATTTATTTGAGAGGCAGTTTGGGCAGCATTGTTCCATCTATTTAAAGTTCCTTCCGTAATTTCTTTTTTATTGCTTGTAGAGTCTGCTTGGATAGAATCCGGCTGTTTGTATATTTTCATTGTACGAGTTGTAGGCTCGTTAGTTGGTTGAGTAATTTCTTCAATGGTATTTGCTGCTTTTTGAATTGCTTTGCCTAACTTTTTGAAAAATTGAGCGTTGGCATTGGTTGTTCCACTTAGAAATACTAGTATTAAGCCTAATCGGAAGGCTGGACTTTTGAAAAATTTCATTTCGTTGTTAATATTTGGGGTTCTTAAAATGAAAGACAAAGTAGCACATTATATATTTTGCTACTTTGTCTTTATACCTTGTATTATATGTAATATTACAGCTGAGCCAACTCTACAACCTTATCTACTGCAGCGCTCAAGCCGTCCTTGTTCTTACCGCCAGCCTGGGCATAGTGAGGCTGACCGCCACCGCCGCCCTGAATCAACTTGGCAGCTTCGCGAATCATCTTACCAGCATTCAAACCGTGATCCTTAACCATATCATCGCTGAACATCACGCTGAGCATTGGCTTGTCGTTATAAACAGAACCTACAACGCAGATCATATTCTCAGGCAAAGCCTCGCGAACCTTGAATACCAAATCCTTGGCAGCTGCTGGCTCCATTGGCAATACGGCTGTAACAACCTTCACGCCGTTGATTTCTCTTGCATTCTCTACAAGCTTATCCTTAGCACGCTCCACAGCCTGAGCCTGGAACTTCTCAACATCCTTCTTCAGGGCATCGTGCTCGTCGATGTACTTTCTGATGACACCCTCAAGATCCTTGGCATTGTTGAACAAGCCCTTCAAGGCTACGATGGTATCCTGCAAGCCGTAGATAGCCTCCTCGCAAGCCTTGCCAGTCAAAGCCTCGATACGGCGGATGCCGGCTGCTACGCTGCTCTCAGAGATAATCTTGAAGAAACCAATCTTACCGGTGCTCTTGGCGTGAATACCACCACAGAACTCGGCAGATGGACCGAAGCGAACCACACGAACCTTGTCGCCATACTTCTCGCCGAAGAGGGCGATAGCGCCAAGCTCCTTAGCCTCCTCGATAGGAGTATCGCGGTGCTCATCCAATGGATAGTCGGCACGAATCATCTCGTTTACCATGTGCTCTACCTTGCGGAGCTCCTCATCAGTTACCTTCTGGAAGTGAGAGAAGTCGAAACGCAATGTATCCTTATCTACATAAGAACCCTTCTGTTCTACGTGGTCACCCAAAACCTGCTTCAGGCAGTAGTCGAGCAAGTGGGTAGCTGTATGGTTGGCAGCGCTTCCCTCGCGGCTTTCGATATCAACGCAAGCCATGAAATCTGCGTTTACATCCTTTGGCAACTCCTTTACGATATGGATGCTCTGGTTGTTCTCACGCTTGGTGTCGATAACCTGGATAGTCTCATCCTCGCTAACGAGTACACCCTTGTCGCCAACCTGTCCACCCATCTCACCATAGAATGGAGTATTGTCGAGTACCAACTCATAGAAAGAGTTCTTTTTCTGAGTCACCTTGCGGTAGCGCAGGATGTGGCACTCATATTCTGTATAGTCGTAACCCACGAAGTTCTGGTCGCCTTCCTTCAAAACCTCCCAGTCGCCGTTCTCTACGGCTGCAGCATTGCGGGCACGCTCTTTCTGCTTCTTCATCTCCTCGTCGAAGCCTGCAGCATCTACGGTGTAACCATTCTCACGGCAGATGAGCTCTGTAAGGTCGAGAGGGAAACCGTATGTATCGAAGAGGCGGAATGCGCTTACGCCATCAAGCTGAGTCTCGCCATGAGCCTTGAGCTCGTCCATATCGCCATTGAGGAGGTTGATACCCTTTTCCAAGGTGCGGAGGAATGAATCCTCTTCCTCTTTCATCACGCGGGTGATGAGCTCCTGCTGAGCTGGCAACTCTGGGAAGGCTGCACCCATCTGCTCTACCAATACATTGACGAGCTTGTACATGAATGCCTGCTTCTGACCGAGGAATGTGTAAGCGTAACGTACGGCACGGCGCAAGATGCGGCGGATTACGTAACCAGCCTTGGCATTGCTTGGCAGCTGACCGTCGGCGATAGAGAAGGCTACGGCACGGAGGTGGTCGGCGCAGACACGCATAGCGATGTCGATCTTCTCCTGCTCATCCTTACCCTCACCATTCTCACCTGTAGGAGTAGTGAAGCCATACTTCTTGCCAGAGATAGCCTCGATTTCCTTGATGATTGGCTGGAAGATATCTGTATCATAGTTAGAGTGCTTGTCCTGCAACATGCGAACCAAGCGCTCGAAGCCCATACCTGTATCGATAACGTGCATTGGGAGAGGTTCGAGAGAACCGTCAGCCTTGCGGTTGTACTGCATGAACACGATGTTCCAGATTTCGATGACCTGTGGGTTATCCTTGTTAACCAATTCACGGCCTGGCACCTGAGCCTTCTCCTCTGGAGTACGGGAATCCACGTGGATTTCTGAGCAAGGACCGCAAGGACCTGTTTCGCCCATCTCCCAGAAGTTGTCGTGCTTGTTACCGTTGATGATGTGGTCGGCTGGCACGTGCTTAGCCCAGTAACCTGCAGCCTCGTTGTCGCGTTCCAGACCTTCCTCCTTGCTACCCTCGAATACGGTAACGTAGAGATCGGCAGGGTTGAGCTTCAAAACTTCAGTAAGATACTCCCATGCCAAATCAATGGCACCCTCCTTAAAGTAGTCGCCGAAGCTCCAGTTACCGAGCATCTCGAACATGGTGTGGTGGTAAGTATCATGACCTACCTCTTCGAGGTCGTTGTGCTTACCGCTTACACGGAGACATTTCTGAGTATCAACACGACGAACATCCTTGCCTGGGTCTTTTGTACCGAGGATGATGTCTTTCCACTGGTTCATACCAGCGTTTGTAAACATCAGCGTTGGGTCATCCTTGATAACCATAGGTGCTGATGGAACAATCTTGTGGCCCTTACCTTCGAAGAATTTCTTGAAGGATTCGCGCACTTCATTAGCTGTCATCATATTATCTTTTATATTAATCTTTTTAAATTCTCAAATATTGTTTCAGAGGCTGTATTTCTCCTCTGTTTTGATTATTTTTTGCCCTTAAGGGCATTTTCTTCCGAAAAACTTTGCAAAGATAAGAAGAATTGCTTAATTTTGCAACAAAATTAATTATTTTTGAAATTAAAGTTTGGAAAAATGGCTTTAAATACAGATAAAAACGTAAAATTGTACTATTCCATCAAGGAAGTGGCTGAGGAAGTGGGTGTAACGGAGTCAACTCTCCGTTATTGGGAAAAGGAGTTTCCTTTCCTCAGGCCTAAGGTGGGTGTGAACAAGGTGCGTCAATATTCTGACAAGGATATTGAGCAGGTGAAACTCATCTATAACCTGATCAAGGTGAAGGGATTCAAGATTGCTGCGGCACGTAAGTATCTGAGTCAAAACAGAACGGGTGCCGAGAAATCGTCTGACGTTCTCGACACCCTCATTTCTGTAAGAGATCAGCTCAAGGAACTCAAGAAACAGCTAGACGGACTGGTTTAATACTTTGAACTTGGAACATTGAGCTTTGAACTTTATGATTAGTAAAGTGTAGGGGATTACCAGCATTCTTCGCCGAAAACCTCGGCGATGGTAATCTTGCTGGCTTCTTTCTTGCTGAGCTGGTGGCTCCAGGTTACTCTGCCCTTGGTGGATGCACCTGGACCATAGTTCTTGTATTCGCTGTACTCGGCAGTTTCTTCATTCTTCGGGTTGCGCCAGTTGTCCCAACCTGCAGGTGTGATGTGGCTGCCCATCTCGCAATTCATGAAGAGGGTCTTGGCGTATGGGCGCCAAGGACGACCCAAATATACCTTGTCAACCCCCGCATCAGCTGTCAGCTTGCACTTGTTGAAGACATAACCGTATTTCTGACCAGCAGGGCTGGATGCGGCTGTAATGTAACTGTTTGCCTTGCTGTGGATCTCGCAGTTTTCAAACCATGCCAAGCTAGGACCGAAGATGAAATCGGTGGTTCCCTCGATGTAGCAGTCGTAGAAGGCGATGCGGGAGCCTGCCTTGCCGGTATAAATGGTATCCTGATTACCCAGAAGACGGCAGTTCTGTACCAACACATGGTCGCCCTCGATGTGGAGTGAGACTGCTTGTCCCAGTTTTGCAGCATTATTTTCGATGGTGATGTCTTTCAGCGTGATGTAGCTACCTGCTACCTTGAGGGTGTAGGTGCGGAAAGTTCCCATCTTTTTGCCTTTGACAGATGCATCTGAGTCAAGTCCGCCGATAGGCATCAGGATATTGGCATGGTCATCCCAGGTGATGATGGTCTGGTCGCGGTCTTCTCCGCAGATTGTGATGTTGGTGAGCCATGATGGGATGATGAGTTTCTCCTTATACACGCCCTTTTTCACATAGATTACCTTGGTGTATTCCATAAAGGCACGGCATACCTGGATGGCTTCGTCAATGGTGCGGAATTCGCCCGTTCCATCTCGTGAAACGACCAGTGTATCTGGATTGTCGTACTTGTTGGCTGCAACCAAAGGTAGCATAGCCAACATCATCAGAAATGATAAAAAAAGCTTTTTCATTGTTTTGTTTGTTTTTGTTTTAATGATTGTAGTTTATTTGGCTTGATGAAATTCTGGAGCCGGAAGCAGTAGGCTTCCAGCTCCAGATTTCAAATGATATCATCTTTGTTCTTTTTTGATGATGATACCATCTCTGTTCTTTTCAGATTATAAGATTCTCTGCACTTCCTGCAGATCCTCAATCGTCTTGAGCTTATCCATGATGATCTTCACTTCATCACGGTCATGAATACGAAGTTCGATGGTTCCGTCGAAGATACCATTGTCGCTGCTGATGGTAAGCTTGTGGATGTTGATGCCCAGCTGGTCGCTGATAATCTTGCTCACATCGAGGAGCATGCCCTTGCGGTCGATACCCTTGATTTCGATGGTTGCATCGAAGAGCATCTGCTTGTGCATATCCCACTTGGCATCCACGATGCGGTTGCCATAGCTTGATTTCAGCTTGGCAGCTACATTGCACGAACGCTTGTGAATCTCGATGCGGTTCTTGTTATCGATGAAGCCCATCACGTCGTCGCCCGGAATGGCATGGCAGCAGGAAGGGAAGATAAACTGATTGATGTTTTCTTCGGTCAGGATGAGCGGCTTCTTCTTGTTGAAGTCCTTGCCTACCACAAAGAGTTCCTGTGGCTTTACGATGCCGCCCGTTTCCTCCTTCTGCTTGTTCTTGCCCAGGAATGGAATGTAGTCGCGCCAGCTCGATGATTGCTTCTGCTTCTTGGGCTTGCCCTGCAGTTCATCGAGGTCTTTCTCTCCGAGCAGGATACAGTGTTCGCCCAGTGACTGGAAGAAGTTGTCGCGCTTCTGGATATTGTGGAGTTCGCAGAGCCTGTCCACTACCGAGTTGGTCATCTCCATATTGTTCTTCTGCAGCCATTCGGTGAGTATGCTCTCACCCTTTTTCTGCACTTCGCGGGAGTCACGTCGCAATATCGCCATGATCTTGCTCTTAGCCTTGGCTGTGCTTACGAAGTTCACCCATGCAGGCTGTACGTGCTGACTCTTGGAGGTAAGAATCTCTACCTGGTCGCCGCTGTTCAGCTTGTGGCTCAGAGGTACCAGCTTATGGTTTACCTTGGCTCCGATGCAGTGGCTGCCCAGGAAGGTATGTATCTGGAAGGCGAAGTCGAGTGCAGTACATCCGGCTGGCATCGTGATGATTTCTCCCTTCGGGGTGAAGACGAAGATTTCAGATGCATAGAGGTTGAGCTTGATAGCGTCGAGAAAGTCCATCGCATCAGGCTGCGGATCGTCCAGAATCTCCTTGATGGTGCTCAGCCAGTCGTTCAACTCGTTTTCATCCTCAGTATATTCGCCACCCTCCTTGTATTTCCAGTGGGCTGCAAATCCCTTTTCTGCCACCTCGTCCATGCGGTCGGAGCGGATCTGTACCTCTATCCAGCGTCCCTGCTTACTCATCAGGGTAACGTGGAGAGCCTGGTATCCGTTAGCTTTCGGATGGTTCAGCCAGTCGCGCAGGCGGTCGGGATGGCTCTTGTATATCTTGCTGATGGCAACATAGACATTGAAGCATTCGTTCACCTCGTTGGTTCTGCTCTTTGGAGTCACGATGATGCGAACTGCAAGAATATCGTAGATTTCATCAAAGGAAACGTGTTTGTTCTGCATCTTGTTCCAGATGGAATAAGGGCTCTTGACACGTGCCTTGATCTTGTAATCCACACCCAGCTTATCCAGTTCTTCACGGATAGGAGCGGTGAATTGTGCAAAGAGGGTGTCGCGTTGTGATTCGGTATCTGCAAGCTTATGCTCAATGTTGGCATATTCTTGTGGATGGTCGTAGCGGAAACTGAGGTTTTCCAGTTCGGTCTTGATTTTGTTAAGTCCGAGACGGTTGGCGAGTGGCGCATATATATATAAGGTCTCGCCTGCAATCTTGTATTGTTTGTTGGCTGGCTGTGATTCCAGGGTGCGCATGTTGTGCAGTCGGTCGCAGATTTTGATGAGAATCACTCGGATGTCATCGCTCATGGTGAGCAACAACTTCTTGAAGTTTTCTGCCTGTGCAGAAGCCTGGTCTCCAAAGATGCCACCACTGATTTTTGTGAGTCCATCCACAATCTGTGCCACCTTGGCACCGAAGATGTTGGAGATGTCTTCTACCGTATAGTCTGTATCTTCTACCACATCATGGAGCAGTGCTGCGCAGATGCTGGTAGAACCCAATCCCATTTCTTCACAGGCAATCTGTGCCACGGCGATAGGGTGCATGATATACGGTTCGCCAGACAATCGGCGCACGCCCTTGTGCGCCTGACGGGCGAAGTTGAAGGCTTTTGTCACGATATCTACCTTCTTGCGGTGTCGCGAGCTGAGGTAGGTGTCGAGTAAATGCTGAAAGGCATCACCGATCAGTTTGTTGTCGGCCTGCTCTCTTTCTAGGTCTTTCAAGTTCTGGTCATCCATAGCTGTACCCTCCTATTTATAATATGATTAATGATATATTACTGAAGCCCACGATCCTGGGCGTGGGCATCAGTATATAGATTTTATTTTTTTATTTCACTTTGATCTTCTTTCCGGCACGAATGCTGTTGCCAGAAATCTTGTTCAGCTTCTTGAGCTTCTTCACGGTTGTTCCGTGGCGAGCTGCAATCTCCGAGAGTGTATCTCCGCTCTTGATGGTTACGCTCTTGCCTCTAGAGTTCTTTCTCTTCTTGCCACGGCTGTAGCGTGAAGACTTGCTTCGGCTGCTACGTGAAGATGATACGCTGCTGCGTGAACGGCTGCTGCGGGAGCGGCTGTAGCTTGGCTCATCGTCGTTGACATCTACTACATCACGCTTCTGTAGAAGCTCATCTGCACGGTAATTGAAGATGGAATCCCTATTGTCGATAAAGGCTCCGATGAGTGATTCCGGCAAACGCACAGGCATAGGCTTGTGACTGCCGTTGATGATGTCGCGGCGATATTGTGGGTTCAGGTTGCGAAGATGCTCGGCATCGATGTTGAGAACCTTCGCAATCTGCTCTATATGAACATCCTGGTTTACTTCCACAGTGTCTGTCTTGGTTGGCAACTCGGTTACCATCGGACAGATGTTGTGGTCGCAGTAATAGTTCATGATATAGTTGGCTGCGATGAAAGCTGGTACATATCCACGTGTTTCCTTTGGCAGGTATGGATAGATTTGCCAGTAATCAGTCTCGCCCTTGGCACGATGGATTGCCTTGTTTACCTTGGCTGGTCCGCAGTTGTAGGCTGCGATAACGAGGTTCCAGTCGTCATAGATCTTGTAAAGATCGCGCAGGTAGTGGGCTGCGGCATATGATGCCTTCACTGGGTCGCGGCGCTCATCGTAGAGGGTATTCACCTCCAGACCGTAGCGCTTGCCTGTGCTCAGCATGAACTGCCAGAGACCTGTGGCGCCTACGCGGGAAACAGCCTTGGGGTTGAGTGCTGACTCTATGACCGGCAGATATTTCAGCTCCAGTGGCAGGTTGTATGCTTCCAATGCCTCTTCGAAGATAGGCATGTAGAAGTTGCTGGCACCCAGCATGAAGCTTACAGATCGACGAAGTTTGCCGCTGTAGCGGTCGATGAACTTCTGTACTACCTCATTGTATGGCATTTCAATAAGTGTAGGGAGTCGCTTCAATCGGTCGATATATACCTGTGTTTCGAAAACCGGATTCACATCACGGTATTTGCAAGAGGTGTCGGCCATCATGTAAGCCTGTGTATTGTAGAGGTGAAGAAGGCTGTCGAGGTTGTCTTCCAAACCTTCAGGAACTTCGATTTCCTCCTGCTTACCGTCCTTGTCGGTTACGGTAATCACATCGTCATTGTCTTCTGCATTGTCGTTTTGGGCTTGAATGCCCTGCCAGCTAAACAGCATCGCTGCTGCCATGATGATTATTTTCTTCATTATCTAATGTCTATTGTTTTCTATTTTAATTATATGCTTCTTTTTCGTTTAGTTTTCTGATGGTTACTTTTAGAATGTGAGTGAGCATTGCAGTCCGAGTGCGCCTGAACGCAGCGGGTTGTTGTATCTGCCGTTATTGAGCACGGCAGGCTCCACTCTGAGGCTGAGGTCGTCGGAGATGTCGAATTCTGAGAGCGATGCATCTACATACGCATCGATGACGGAGAAGGCGTAGATGCCAATCATCACGAAGGTTCCCATATCTCTCCAGCGGCGGAATTTGTCTTTACGCTTACGGAAGATTTCCTTGTAGCGTTCTATGTTAGAGGCATCGATTGTGGCTCCCAAATGCAGAAACTGGTTGTAGCTCTGCGTGTTCGGGTCATCATCCATAATGTCGAGGTAGGCCTGCGAGTAGTCGTGATACATCTGGTTGTTCCAGGTGATGGCGTAAGCGCAGCCTACGAAACCACCATATATAATAGGTAGTTTCCAGTATTTGCGGTTGTAGATCTGTCCTGCTCCGGGCAAAACCAGTGCAAGCCACATGGCGCGCTTGGCATCTGGTCGCCAGGTAGCCCAATCGCGCTTCTTCTTCTGCATCGGCTTGAGCGAACTGTTGAGTTTAGCCAGATTCATGCTGTCCTTGGCTGTGATGGCAGAATCTACCGAAGTCTTTGCCGCTTCTGTCGCCATCCTTGCCGAGTCGGCAGCAGCGAAGTCAGGAACGGCTACTTCTGCCTTCGCCTTCTGTTTCTGAGCCGAAACTTGGAGCGAGGTTGCCAGCAGTAAAGCCGAAATGCAAATATGTGATAATCTTAAATTCACTTTTTTATCCTTCTATATCTTATTCGGAACAGATGAAGCTGTTCCTGTTTATCGAAATAATCTATTTCTTTCTATATAAAACAAGATTTATTCCTGTTTCAGTTTATCGAAAACGTTCATGATGTGCTCCAGTTCCTCTTCATTGCTGAATGGGATGCTGATTTTTCCCTTGCCCTTGGCAGAGCAGGTGAATTGCACCTTGGTATTGAGGAATTTGGAGAGCTTTTCTCTAAGTATGGTGAATTCCTCGGGTATCTGTGTCTTGGCTGTGATGGTTTTCTTGCCGCTTTCCACGTCTTCACCGCTTTTCAGTCGCTGTACCATCTCTTCCACCTTTCTCACGGAGTAACCGTTCTTTTGGATTTCCTTGAAGAGCTTGATCTGAAGCGACGGACTGTCGAGTGCTAGGAGCGCTCTGCAATGTCCCATATCGATTTCTTTCTTCTGGAGTGCCATCTGCACCTGTGCCGGCAGCTTCAGGAGTCGGAGATAGTTGGCAATGGCAGCACGGCTTTTGCCCACACGCTCGGAAATCTTTTCCTGGGTCATTCCCTCGTTTTCCAGAAGATGTTCGTATGCGAGTGCAATCTCTATGGCGTTGAGGTCCTGGCGCTGGATGTTCTCCACGAGCGCCATCTCCATCACGTTTTCATCGCTGATGGTGCGGATGTAGGCAGGTATTGCCATGAGTCCAGCTAGTTGTGAAGCTCTCCATCGTCTTTCTCCCGCAATAATCTGGAATCGGTTTTCCGAAATCTGTCGCAGGGTGATAGGCTGGATGATGCCGATGGCACTGATGCTATCGGCGAGTTCGCGCAGCGCCTCTTCGTCAAACTCCCGTCGTGGCTGGTTCGGATTTGCCTCGATCTGATCGAGAGGTATCTCGTTGATGGTGCTGCTGCCCTGAGTACGTACTCCCTCTGTCGAGATGAGGGCGTCGAGTCCGCGGCCCAGGGCGTTGTTTCTTATGCCGTTATTGAATTTCTTATGTACTGCCATTTTTGCTTTGAACTTTGAATTTTGAACATTGAACTTTTCTGATGGGTTCAATTTCCAAATCTTATCTATTCTTGTTGATAATTTCCTTTGCCAGTGCCAGGTGGTTCTTGGCACCATTTGATTCTGCATCGTAGAGAATGACTGGGAGGCCGTGGCTCGGACTCTCGCTCAATTTCACGTTGCGCTGGATGACAGTCTTGAATACCAATTCCTGGAAGTGGCGCTTCACCTCGTCGTAAATCTGGTTGGCGAGTCGGAGGCGGCTGTCGTACATCGTCAGCAGGAAACCTTCTATTTCGAGCTTCGGATTCAGCTTGCTCTTGATGATTTTGATGGTGTTGAGCAGCTTGCTGATTCCTTCCAGTGCAAAGTATTCACACTGCACTGGGATGATCACGCTGTCTGCGGCGGTAAGCGAGTTCACTGTTATCAAACCCAGCGATGGGGAACAGTCGATGAGAATATAATCGTATTCTTCGCGGATGGGGTCGAGCAGTTTCTTGATTACTTTCTCGCGATTTTTAAGGTTGAGCATTTCTATCTCAGCTCCTACAAGATCGATGTGGCTCGGCACGATGTCGAGTCCGTCGATGTCGGTAGTGTAGATGGCATCACGCACATCTGCATGGTTGATGATGCACTCATAGAGTGAACAATCTACCTCGCTGATGTCCACACCCAAACCGCTGGATGCGTTTGCCTGAGGGTCGGCATCGATGACGAGTACCGTTCTCTCCAGGGTAGCAAGCGATGCAGCCAGGTTGATGGTGGTTGTTGTCTTTCCGACGCCACCTTTCTGATTAGCTAATGCTATGATTTTTCCCATTTTTTAAGTCTATATAATAACCTGAAGTGTGCGCCTGCGAGTCTAAAATGGCTTTTGCGCACAGAATTTTTCGGCAAAGATACAAAAAATATGCGAGAAATATGTTTCTTTAAAGGTTTTTTCGTACTTTTGCACCAAAAAGAAAGATATTTTTATGGAAAATAAGAGACCTTTAGTGTTAATTTCAAATGATGATGGCTATCATGCCAATGGTATCAAGACCCTAGTGCGCTTTCTGAAAGACTGGTGCGACGTACTCGTTGTGGCTCCCGAAAGTGCCCGCTCTGGATTCGCCTGTGCCTTCTCGGCTACCACTCCGCTGCGACTGAAGCGCCGTCATAATATGGGCGAAGATGTGGAGGTTTGGTCGTGCAGCGGTACGCCGGTGGATTGTGTCAAACTGGCGCTCGACCAGTTCTACAAGGACCGTCGCCCTGATCTCGTAATCGGCGGTATCAACCATGGTGATAATTCCAGTGTGAACAATCACTATTCTGGTACGATGGGCGTAGCCAAGGAGGGATGTATGCAGCACATTCCTAGCATCGCCTTCAGCAGTTGCAACTATGATGAGAATGCCGATCTCTCGCCTTTGCGAGACGGTGTAGCCCAGGTGGTGAAGATGGTTCTGGAGAAGGGCTTGCCGAAATATACCTGCCTGAATGTCAACTTCCCGGCACAGCCTCCGTTCAAGGGCTTCAAGGCTTGCAGAATGGCACATGGTTCGTGGATCAACGAGGTGGAACATCGTACGCACCCTCATGGGTATGAATACTATTGGATGGTGGGCGATTATCGCAATGACGAACCGGATGCTGCGGATACAGATCAATGGGCGGTGAATCATGGCTATATTGCCATCACGCCGACCAAGATTGATATCACGGATTATGATTGGATCAAGAACTTTGAATTATGAAGTATTATTTGATTGTAGGAGAGGCGAGTGGCGACCTGCATGCCAGCAGATTGATGCGTTCACTAAAAAATGTTGACGAGTTTGCTGAATTTAGGTTCTTCGGTGGCGACTTGATGGCTGCCGAAGGTGGCACTCGTGTCAAGCATTACAAGGAGCTTGCCTATATGGGCTTTGTTCCTGTGCTGATGCATCTGGGTACCATCTTTTCTAATATGAAAAGATGCAAGGAAGATATTGTGAAATGGAAACCGGATGTGGTAATCCTTGTAGATTATCCTGGATTTAATCTGAATATCGCTAAGTTCTTGAAAAAGAAGACTAATATTCCGGCATACTATTATATCTCTCCTAAAATCTGGGCGTGGAAGGAATGGCGAATCCGTAGTATCAAGCGTGATATCGCCGAACTTTTCTCCATCCTGCCTTTCGAGGTGCCTTTCTTCGAGAAAAAGCACCGTTATCCTATCCATTATGTAGGTAATCCTACGGCAGAAGAGGTGAATGAGTTTCGGTCGGAATATCATCAGAATTTCGTCGAGTTTTGTGAAGAGAATAATCTGGACAGGCATCGCCCGATTATTGCTTTGCTTGCCGGAAGCCGTTTGCAGGAGATTAAGGATAATCTGCCTGCCATGATTGAGGTAGCAGAGCGGTTCGAGGATTACCAGATGGTGCTTGCAGGAGCTCCTTCCATCGAGGATTCTTATTATGAGAAGTTCCTGAAGGGTACGCCTGTCAAGATGGTGCGCAATAAGACCTATCCGCTCCTGAGTCACAGTACGGCGGCTTTGGTAACGAGTGGTACGGCTACTTTGGAGACGGCGCTGTTCGAGGTTCCGCAGGTGGTTTGCTATGAGACCCCATTGCCGCATCTGGTTCGCCTTGCGTTTAAGCATGTGATGTCGTGCAAGTTTATTTCGCTGGTGAATCTGATTGCCGACAAGGAAGTGGTGCAGGAGATGTTTGCTGACCGTTTTCAGGTGGATACCATCGCTGACCAGCTTTATCAGATTTTGCCTGGCAAGGAGGGCAGGGAGCGTATGCTTTCTGAATATTGTGAGGTGAGAGATCGTCTGGGCAACCAGGTTGCTCCTGATGAGGCTGCTGCCATCATGTTCGATCTCTTGGTCAAGCGTCGTGAAATGCTGGTTAGACTTGCCAAGGAGAGAGCCGAGGCAGAAGCCAAGGCTGCTGCCGAAGCCGCCGAGCGTGCCCGATTGAAAGCCCTGGCCGAAGCTGAAGCTGCAAAAAAGAAAGCGGAACAACAGGCTGAGGCTGCAAGAAAAAGAGCGGAAGAGGAAGCCGAAAAGGCAAGAAGAAAGGCGGAAGAGGCTAGAAGACTGGCAGATGAAGAAGCCGAAAGAGCCAGAAGGGCAGAAGAACAGCTTAATGAGTCGCAGCAGGAGGAATTGAAATAGCTGCTCTATGGGTTGTTGCCGTTATAAATTAAAAAATCCAAGCTAGAATGATTCTGGCTTGGATTTTTTCTTATTGTATTTTTTCAGAATGGAGTCTATCCGAAAAGCTGGAGGGTGTAGAGATAAATCACGGCAGCTGGAATCGCCATAAGTGATGAATCGAAGCGGTCGAGCATTCCGCCATGGCCCGGCAGGATATTACCACTATCCTTTACTCCCAGGGTGCGCTTGAAGAGACTTTCTACCAAATCGCCCCAGGTTCCGAAAACCGCTACAACTACTCCTAAACCTACCCATCCGAGAATGCTGAGGCGGTGAGCCTCGCCATCGTTGGCAATGTAACCGATGATGATGGCTGCGATAATTACGAAGATACCACCACCGATGCTACCTTCCCAACTCTTCGCCGGACTGATGCGAGGAAACAGCTTATGCTTGCCGAAAAGCGAACCGCTGCAATAAGCACCTGTATCATTGGTCCAGAGGAATATGAATACGCTCAGAGGCAAGAGCATGTCGTAATGAATCTGACCATCGAATGCCGAAGTCTCAAATGCCAACACGTTGATCATCGAGAATGGAAGGGCAATGTACATTTGCGAAAGCATGGTGTAAGCCCAGTCGTTGATGGCGTTCTTGTTGGCTGTATAGAGCCCTCCTATGAAGAGGTAGATGATGGTGAGCAAGTATGGTACGAATACCACGAAGTTGCCCACGATACCTGTGCGGAATCCAGCTACGGCAAGGAAGAAATATACTCCTGCCACGGTGGTAATGAATCGGTTGACGGTTACGTCTTCCTTTTGGTTCACCAGTCCGCAGTACTCCCAGATGCTTAGGCCTGTAATCAGGGCGAACAGGAATACCATCGCCCTAGGATTCAGGAAGCAAGATACCATACACACAACGAAGAGTACGCCTGTGATGGATCTAATTACTAGATTTTTTTGTTTCTCAGTCATGGTCTTGCTTTTTATTCGTTATTTTTCTTGTTTCCAGAAGTTTTCTCGTATCCCTTCTCTGAAGCATCATCTGAAGTCTTTTCGGAACCCTTCTCTTCTGCATCCTCAGAAACCTTTGCGGAAGCTTTCTCTGAAGTATTCTCTTCAGCCTCCTCCTTCGAAGCTTTCTTTGCCTCTTCGTGCTCCTTGATGGCTGCCTGAACCTCAGGCATATCCTTTACGGCATCATCAATCTTAGGCTGTTCGTCCTCCATGATTTCCTGAGAACGGCTCAGCCAAGGACGCTTGCCGAAAATGTGCTCCACGTCTTCGGCCATAATCACCTCTTTTTGAATCAGCAGCTCGGCAAGGGCGTTGTGACCCTCCTTGTGCTCCATCAGGATGTTCTTGGCACGGGTGTATTGCTCGTTCACCATCTGCAGAACCTCCTTGTCTATCTCGCGGGCTGTAGTCTCTGAGTATGGACGCTGGAATGAATACTCGTTCTGGTTGTAATAGCAGATATTTGGCAAAGTCTTGCTCATACCCAGATAAGCCACCATTCCGTACGCACTCTTGGTCGCGCGTTCCAGATCGTTCATCGCACCGGAAGAAATATGACCGGTGAAGAGTTCCTCGGCTGCACGTCCACCCATCAGTGAGCACATCTCATCGAGCATCTGCTCCTTGGTGGTAATCTGTCGCTCCTCAGGGAGATACCAGGCTGCTCCGAGTGCCTGACCACGAGGCACGATCGTAACCTTGATGAGTGGATTGGCATACTGGCAGAACCAGGAAATGGTTGCATGGCCTGCCTCATGGAGTGCGATGCTTCGTTTCTCATCGGCAGTCATTACCTTGGTCTTCTTCTCCAGTCCGCCTACGATTCTATCTACGGCATCAAGGAAATCCTGCTTGCATACCGCCTTCTTGTCGTGGCGGGCAGCAATGAGGGCTGCCTCGTTACATACATTTGCAATATCAGCACCCGAGAAGCCAGGGGTCTGGCGAGCCAGGAGGTCCACGTCCACAGTGTCATCTATCTTGATAGGCTTGAGGTGAACCAGGAAGATTGCCTTACGCTCGTTCAAGCCTGGGAGATCTACGTGGATTTCTCGGTCAAAACGGCCGGCACGGAGCAGGGCGCTGTCGAGCATATCTACACGGTTGGTAGCTGCCAGAATGATGACACCACTATTGGTACCGAAACCGTCCATCTCTGTAAGCAGGGCGTTGAGCGTGTTCTCTCGCTCATCGTTTCCGCCCATTGCCGGGTTCTTGCTGCGGGCACGGCCCACAGCATCGATCTCATCGATGAAGATGATGCAAGGAGCCTTCTCCTTTGCCTGGCGGAAGAGGTCGCGTACGCGCGATGCACCCACGCCGACGAACATCTCTACGAAGTCTGAACCGCTCATGGAGAAGAATGGTACGCCAGCTTCGCCAGCTACAGCCTTTGCCAGGAGTGTCTTACCGGTTCCTGGAGGACCAACGAGCAATGCGCCCTTAGGAATCTTACCACCCAGATCGGTATATTTCTGCGGATTCTTGAGGAATTCCACGATTTCCTCTACTTCCTGCTTGGCACCTTCCTGTCCGGCAACATCCTTGAAGGTGATTCCCAGGGAATTTCCCTTCTCGTACATTTTTGCCTTGCTCTTACCTACATTGAAGATGCCGCCGCCCATGTTGCTCATGCCGCTTCCCATTCTGCCCGACATCCAGTAGATGAAGAGGAAGAAGAGGAGGAGAGGGGCAACGCTCATTATGAGATTCCAGAAATCATTGCTCTTCTGGTTATCGTAACTGAAGGAACGGATTTTCTTCTCCTTCACCATTTCGTTGGCGTAGCGATCTACCTCGTCGATTGATCCGAACTGAACTTTGACGTAAGGATTCGGTCCCACGCTCTGGGCACTCATCTTATAGACATCTCTCGTATATTTCGGGTTGATATATATCTTGAGAGTACTTTCCGTTTTGTTGGCTACTACGCTCAGCACGTATCCCTTGTCCACATATTGCTTGAATTCGGTATAGGTGGCTTCCTTGGCTGCGCTTCCGCCCAAGGCATCACCACCGCCACTGAAAAACAAAGCGATGAGGGCGATGAGGATAATGGTGTAGAGCCAATTCATGTTAAACCTAGGCATCTTCGGACCTTTTCCTCCGCCAGGATTATTGAAGTTGTTGCTTTGTTCCATTGTTATTGTTTATTTCTATTTTGTGTATGCTCTTTTTTTTCTCTCTTGATGCGTTGTTTTAGTGCATCATCTTCCTTAATGCCGTTCTTGAAGCATCTGTAGAGTCTGCTGGCATGTTCGGCATTCTTGGGAATTAGTCGAGATTCGGAATATGGGTAAGCTTGGCGTCTGCCCAGAGATGCTCCAGGTCGTAATAGGCGCGTACCTCTGGCAGGAAGATGTGAACGAGAACATCCACAAAGTCCATAGCCACCCACTGGTCGTTGCCCAGACCTGCCACATTCACCGGCTTCTCGCCAAGGTTCTTGCGGCACATGTCGCCCACTGATTCTGCGATGGCTTCTACCTGTGTAGGTGATCCACCCTGGCAGATGATGAAATATTTGGCGATGGTGCCATCCATTTCACTGAGGTCGGCGATAACGATGTCTTGACCTTTTTTCTCCTGTATTCCTTCCTTAATAGTCTCTACGAGTTGTTTAACTGTGTTCATTTAATCTTTCTTTATTTTTTTATTTTCTTTATTTACTACCTTATTATATGTAATTATGGTACAAAGATACGCTAAATACCCGAAAAAGCCATAGAAAACAGAAAAAATTGAGATTTTTTAGAAAAAAGTGCTGAAAAATTTTGGTGATTCAAAAAAATGTTGTACCTTTGCACCCGCAATTGAGAAACAATATGCTTGAGGTTGCAATGATATTGGGATATGGTGTAATGGTAACACTACAGATTCTGGTCCTGTCATTCCTGGTTCGAGTCCGGGTATCCCAACTTCATCTTCAGGTATTCTTCTTAAAAGCAAAATTGGGATATGGTGTAATGGTAACACTACAGATTCTGGTCCTGTCATTCCTGGTT
>ERZ1023630.23-NODE-23-length-77624-cov-98.137220_pt1 | contig 77624 bp, 67 predicted proteins | sample MGYA00380332_ERZ1023630 | MGnify/ENA primary metagenome ERZ1023630 (study PRJEB33179, sample SAMN07448973) | human gut metagenome | biome: Human-gut; feature: Human associated habitat; material: Faeces | host: Homo sapiens | place: India: Bhopal | collected...
TGCAGGACTACCGAAACAACGGTGTCATCCCGTATATCCAGCTTGGCGGAAAGATTCTCTACCGCGAGTCCGACATTCAGAAGATTCTGATGGCTAACTATCGTGAAGCGTACAGAATGAAAGGTGTGTAGGAGAATGTCCTTGATGAGTGTGTGAAATGAACAAGGCGACAACGTATAACTTACCGAGTGTGGTTGTTATAGGTTGTCGCCTCGTTTTATTGGCTATACCGAGTTGTTCGTGTTTGCCGGGTATCATTTGTGTTACCTGTATAAATCTAATACCATGCTAAAACACACTGCGGTGGTTCGCCCAAGTGGCTGGAGGCGCAAAGCCTCCAAGGAACGTTGCTTTATGGCAGGTCTATGCCATTGCATTCTCTGTAAAGATACAGACCAGTTTAGTGCGGCTTGTCTGCTTGCCGATGACGGACTGCATGATGAACTCCCGAAAGGCTCTGCTCTCAATGCTGTCAATACGGAAGGCTACCGCAATGACGAGTTCAAGGCTATACACATCATAGCTGATGCGGTCGTTCTTCCTGACATGACGACGCACACCCTGCTCTTTCAGAATGCCGTCCTTGAATACAGCCTTGACAGCCTTGCGCACATAGCAGCCGAATACATTATACATGTCGGCAATCTCCTGCATGGTCATCCATACAGTATCGGTCGGCATGGATACCGTTCCGCTCTCACTGATAGTTATAACTCCTCTGTTCATTTCCCGTCCTCCTTATTTTTATTCTGGTCAGTTTCTTTTGTTTCTCTGCGCTGCATCAGCTTGTCCATGTCCTTGGATATCTTGTCATCGGTGATGACGGCATAGACCTGGGTGCTTCGCAGGTTGGAATGCCCCATCATCTTGGCGATGCTTTCCATTGATATGCCCGAAGTAACCATGTTTACTCCGAATGTATGTCTTGCAACGTGTGCGGTAAGGTTCTCATTTATACCCAAAGCCACACCGAGTGAATGAAATTCAAACCACATGGAATCACGTGAAGAAAGAGGAAAAACAGGTTTGCTATCATCCGCTGTATTGTATAGCGACATTATTTGTTCAGCTATCGGATGCATGGGAATGAACGCTTCGTTGTTGGTCTTTGCTCTTTTCTCACGGATGTATTTTCTACCGTCTGCCGTCATCCCGATATGGTGTGGATACAGGTTACGTAAATCGACATAAGCCAAACCTGTAAGGCTGGAGAAAACAAACATTCTGCGTGCCAACTCCAAAGCCTTATCCTCCATAGGAGTCTCCATAATGAGCAGCAAGTCATTTCTGGATATATGTCTACGCTTTGGTGAGCCTTTCTTTTCATATCCGACATCTTCCAATGGATTGAATTTCAGCAGACCTCTGTCAACAGCGATATAAACCAAGCGTTGCAGCCAACAAAGATTATGGTTCGTATTGGATGCACTATACCCTTTGCCAATCAAGAACAACTTATAAGATTTGCCAAATTCCTCAGTCAAATCTTCAAATGCAATGTCATTCATTCCTCGTAACCCGATGAACTCTCGCAAGTTTAGCTGCGATGTCTTAGATTGGCGATAAGAAGATGTTGAGTTAATACGGATAGAGCGCAGCCTAAGGCGTTCACGCTCCTCCTCGCCAGTGGCAAGCAATGTCATCGGGATAGTATTTGCATCAACAATAACATTCTTCAGAATCTCGGCGGTAACGATGCCCTTTTCCTTTGTTGCCTGCTCGTAGGCTTCGTCAATTCTTAGTCTGAACGCTTGCAGTTGTCCGTTCACTCTTGCATTCTTGGCTTCACCTTTTTTCGTGTCCCATTCTTCGGGAGCACAGTAAAGACCTGTTGCTATGGCTGACACTTTGCCGTCAATCGTGATACGGCAAAATATAGATGTGGTTCCGTCTGCCTTTACTCTGCCACGGTTGATATAATAAAACTGCTTGTATGTACTTCTCATTGTTATGTTCCTTTCTTATTTTGTGATAATATTACAGGACAAACTTGAAGTCCTTGTTGGCTTCGATGAACTTATCCATATCCTCAAATAGCTTTTTCGGGGTGACACGTGCATAGATTTGCGTGGTCTGAATATTGTTGTGACCAAGCATTCTGCTGATAGTCTCTATCGGAACACCTTCTTCGAGCGTAACGAGCGATGCGAAACTGTGCCGTCCAACATGATAGACCAAATCCATACTTATGCCAGATAGTACTCGGAGACTTTTCATGTTACCTCTCAGCACTCGAAATTCCTGTGGCGGTAAAAGAGTAGGTCTTGTCGGGTCTTTGTATTTCTCCAACATGGCAAGCGCCTCTGGCAGTAACTTCACACGTGCAAGCATCTTGTTCTTCTTTCTGTGGTATTTCAGCCAAAGGCTGCCCTCCTCATCACGAAAGAGGTTTTCTTCCGTGATGGAAACAGTATCGGCATAAGCCGTGCCTGTATAGCAAGCGAAAAGAAAAAGGTCACGGGTCAAAGCCAACGATTTTCTTCGCTCTGGTATTTCGAGGTCACGAATTTTCAGGAAGTCCTCACGTGTCAATGCCTTTGGTGGATTCTCTTTCTTTTGAGGTAGCTTGAAGTGCATAAAATGATAACGCTCGGAGTGTCCTGCCTTGAAAGCTATTCGGCAGGTCTTCTTCAAGATGGCGAGATAGTGGCGGACTGTATCAAGTGCAAGACCTCTCTGGTCCAAGCAAAAGTCCATGTACTCACGGATAAACTGCTCGTCAAGCTCACCGAATGCCACATCGTCAGTTCCATAACGCTTCTTGACGAACAATCCCAATGTCAGGCGAGTGTACTGGTAGTTTGGCAGCGTGCCTTTCTTGTAGTCGATGCCGATTCTTGACTCAATGTCCGCAATGATGGCGTCAAGCTGCTTCAACAAGGTCATCTGAGTGTCTGCACTGCATTGAAACAGATCCTTTATCGCCTTTGCGTCAAAATCCGTCTTGCGCTCCACAAGTGACTCGTAGGCTGAGTTTATTGCCAGCAACAGCTTGTCAATCTTGGCGTTCACTTCCACAGCCTCCTTGCTCTTGCCGTCAAGTCTGCTCTCACGTGGATTCCATAACTTTGGCGTACATGACAACTTACAACCGAACTGCGCCATTGTTCGGTTGAGGGTGATGCGTCCCATGATGGGAGCCTTACCGTTCTTGTCCAATCCGCTCTTTTTAAGGTAGAGCAGCACCTTGAATTTTTCAACTTTCATCTGCTTACTTTTTTAGTTTGCAAAAATAATCAATCAGTAAGCATTCTCCGTCATTGAAAGTTGTGCAGAACAGTGCAACAAACACTGGTGACAAACTATTTGTTTTTCACCTCGTTAGCAGTGTAGGTTTCGGTAACTGACCGCTAACGGTTTGGTAACTGAAATAACTCAATATCCTGCTCGGCTTTGCTTTGCAGCCAATTGGCAGAATTATGAAATATTGCTCATTCTCAACCACTTGCAGTTCATTTCTCTCATCTTCACTTTCCGTTGCTTTTGCTTAAATTGTGCATTGCACCCGCCACACCTGCGCCACCCTATTATTGACGCAGGGCACGGATCTCTATACCATCATGAGATATCTGGGGCACCAGAACATCAACACCACGCAGCGATATGCGCATATCACAAACCAGATGCTATCCAGCGCCACCCATCTGCTGAACTATCAGCTCAGGGGCTTAGCAGCAAGCTAGTTTCCCACAGATTTCACAGATAACACAGATGCACAGACTTACTATAATAACTGTTTTTTCTTGCAAGTGGCGAACAACTCTTGATTTCCGCCCCAGAATTTTGTATCTTTGCATTGTCATTGAAACACAATGGCTTGCAGAAACAAAAGCTCTGCAATCAATGTTTAATTAAAATTTTTTTTGAGTTATGGGAATGAATGTGAAAGCTATTGAGCGCAAGATTGCTTACTTGGGTAAGGAAGGTGGCAAGGACCAGTACATGTACGTGATGCAGCCGCTGATCTACAACAAGCTCACACCGGAGAAGGTGATCCAGCAGGCTGCCCTGCATTGCGGTCTGACTCCTGCCGTGATGAACGTGGCATACGCTGCCCTGAGCGAGGTAATCAAGGCGTGGGCTACAGAGGGTCACTCCGTAGCAGTTCCGGGTCTGGGCACCATGCGTTTCGGTCTGCGTGCCAATGCGGTGAAGTCGGTAGAGGATGTGAGCACCAAGCTCATCACCCAGCGACGCGTAATCTTTTGCCCTAATATGGAGATCAAGCAGGAGCTTGCCAAGACGGGTATCAGCATCACCTGCGTCAACCGCGACGGCGAAGTGGTAAAGAACATCGCTTCCAACGATTCGAAGGATGTGGAGGACACCGAGGGCGGCAACCAGGAGAACCCTGACGAGAACAAGGGTAATACCGGAGCCACCGGCGGCAACACAGGCGATACTGGAACCCAAGGTGGCGGTTCGCAGACTGGCGGTTCGCAGACAGGCGGAAGCGATACCGGTGACAACGGAGAAAGTGGTGATAATGTAAATTTCTAAAAAATATAGCCCATGAAACGTGAAACCTGGAAAACCGTGATTAAGATTGCTCTCTCACTCCTTACAGCCATCGCAGCCTCTTTAGGTTTGACAAGCTGTATGTAAGTAGGGATGTAAAAACTAAGATGTATGAAAAAAGGCTGCGTTACCACCGGGTAACGCAGCCTTTTTCATATTTCATTCTTATCCCTTTAAAACTTTAAAAACTAACGGGATAAGATATTTGATCTTTACCAAAGCTCCAGACGCTCATTCTTAGGAATGAACATCTTGTCGCCCTGCTTTACACCGAATGCCTCATACCAGGCATCAATGTGAGGAAGAGCACCATCTACACGCCACTTGCCAAGTGCATGAGGATCGTTCTTTACACGGTTGCGAATCTCCTTCTCGGTGATGTTCTGACCCCATACACCTGCGTAAGCAAGGAAGAAGCGCTGATCAGCAGTAAAGCCATCCTTGTTCTTCAATGGCTTCTTGGCTGTCGCATTCTTGAATGCATTGAAAGATACCATCAAACCACCGTGGTCGGCAAGGTTCTCACCCAATGTAAAGCGACCGTTGGCATTCAGATCAGGCAATACCTTGATGTTGCTGAAGAAATCAGCATACATATCGGCACGCTTGTTGAAGCCCTCAGCATCGGCAGCGGTCCACCAATCCTTCAGGTTACCACTGGCATCATACTGGCGACCCTGATCGTCGAAACCGTGAGTCATCTCATGACCAATCACTACACCGATAGCACCATAGTTGAATGCCGCGTCTGCCTTGGCATCAAAGAATGGATACTGAAGGATACCTGCTGGGAAACAGATCTCGTTGGTGGTAGGATTATAGTAAGCATTCACAGTCTGTGGAGTCATATACCACTCGTCTCTGTTGACTGGCTTACCAGCCTTCTCTGCAATCTCCTTATTGTTGCGGAACTGACGGCAAGCCATCACGTTCTCATAGAAACTCTTGGATGGATCGATGGTAAGTTTACGATAGTCAGTCCACTGGTTAGGATAACCGATCTTGACATAGAACTTATCGAGCTTATTGTGGGCAGCAGCCTTGGTCTCAGCACTCATCCACTCCTGAGCGTCGATACGCTGACCGAGACTCACCTGGAGATTCTTGACCAAAGTCTCCATCATCTTCTTAGAAGACTCAGGGAAGAATTTCTTGCAGTAGATTCTGCCGAGCGCCTCACCCATCTGAGCATCTACCTGAGAAGTAGCACGCTTCCACAATGGATGGTCTTCCTTTCTGCCGCTCATGGTCTTGCCGAAGAAATCGAAGTTTGCCTCACGGATCTCATCGGTGAGATAAGCAGAAGAGCTGCCGATGACACTCCACTCCATCAAAGCCTTCAAGGTCTCAGCATCCTCAGCAGCAGTAATCTTGTCGTAACCAGCCATGAATGCAGGCTGACCCACAATCATCTCCTGGATATATTCGCTCTTGATGCCCTCTCCGTTAGCCAATGCCTCGAGAGGAATGTTTGGATAATTCTCCTTAAACTGCTTCAGGCTCATCTTGTTGTAGTTAGCCTGTGGGTCACGGAGTTCGGTACGGCTCTTGGAGATAGTAGCAAGACTGGTCTCGTGGAGGAATACCTTCTGTGCCTTCTTGGCAGCATCGGCAGCAGAGAAGCCATAGAGATGGAACATCTTTGCCACGTAGGTCTTGAATGCCTCACGGATGGCTACGGTAGCAGCATCGTTGTTGAGGTAGTAATCCTTGGAACCGAGAGTCAAGCCACCCTGCATCACATTGTAGATGTTCATGGTAACGTTCTTCTCATCAGCACCGAAACCGGTACCGAAACCTACGCCCAAGCCCTGCATAGCATACTTCACCTGCAAGTTCTGGAGCTCAGCCTTGGTCTTGGCAGCAGCAATCTCGTCGAGGAGAGGCTTTACGGGAGCAATGCCCTCCTTGTTGCGGCGGTCGATGTCGAGCGCCAACTTATAGAAGTCGGAAAGCTTCTGCTCGATGGTTCCAGCCTTGTAGGTCTTCTTCTTGAGTTCATCAAGAATAGAGTTGATACGCTTGTTGTTGTTCTCAGCCAACTGATCGAAACTACCATAACGGCTGTAGGCAGCAGGCAGCGGATTGTTCTTCTGCCAGCCACCGGTAGCAAACTGATAGAAATCATCAGCAGGCTTTGCTGTCTTGTCAAGATTACTCAAGACAAGTCCCGACTTGTTCTGAGCATCAGCAGCCAAAGGCATGGCTGCGAGCATCATCATCGGAAGGATGTACTTCATTTTCATTTTTCTCGTTATTTATTATTGTTTTAACTATGAATTCTTGATTTCCTCCAGCTCTTCTGAGAGCATCATCCAGTTCTCGTTTTCCTCATCCAGGCTCTTCATCAGCTCGGTATATTCGGTAACGAGTTCCATATTCGTAGCATTCTCAGGCTTCATCAGGAGGGCATCAATCTCAGCCTTGCGGGTTTCGAGCTTTTCAATCTTCGTCTCGCATTCCTTCACCGCCTTCTCTGCCTTGCGAATCTTCTTCTGCAGCTCCTTGTGCTCGGCATAGCTGAGCTTTCCGGAGGATACTTCGGAAGATTCCGCAGATGATGATGAAGAAGATGGAGAGCCGGCAGATGACATATTCTGACTTCCGACCTGATTGGCAAGTGCCTGACTGATGCTCTCAGCATTGTGGGCACGGAGATAATCGTAGATACCGCCCAGATGCTCACGTACCTTTCCACCGGCAAACTCATATACCTTATCTACCAGTCCGTCAAGGAACTCACGGTCGTGGCTCACGATGATGGCAGTGCCGTCGAATGCCTTGATGGCTTCCTTCAACACATCCTTCGACTGCATGTCGAGATGGTTGGTAGGCTCATCGAGAATCAGGAGATTCACCGGTTCGAGCAGGAGCTTGATCATCGCCAGACGACTGCGCTCTCCTCCACTCAACACCTTGACATACTTTTCAGATGTCTCGCCGCCAAACATAAAGGCACCCAGCAGATCGTTCACCTTGAGGCGCATCTCGCCGGTAGCCACATTGTCGATGGTCTGGAAGATGGTAAGCTTCTCGTCGAGGAGCTGTGCCTGGTTCTGTGCAAAATAACCTATCTGCACGTTATGACCTATCTTGAGATTGCCCGTAAAAGGAATCTCGCCCATGATACACTTCACCAGAGTAGATTTACCCTCGCCGTTCTTACCTACGAACGCCACTTTCTCGCCACGCTTGATGGTAAGGTTCACATGGTCGAAGACGGTATGATCGCCATAATCCTTTCTCACCTCATCGCAGATAACCGGATAATCGCCGCTACGGAGACAAGGAGGGAACTTGAGATGCATCTGCTTGGTATCCACCTCATCCACCTCGATAGGAACGATTTTCTCCAACTGCTTGATGCGGCTCTGCACCTGTACAGCCTTGGTTGGCTTATAGCGGAAACGCTCGATGAAATCCTTGATATCGGCTATTTCCTTCTGCTGGTTCTCATAGGCACGGAGCTGCTGCTCGCGGCGCTCGGCACGAAGTACCACATACTCGTCGTATTTCACCTTGTAATCCTCTACCCTTCCGCAGGTAATCTCCAGGGTGCGGTTGGTTACATTGTTGATAAAGGCACGGTCGTGACTTACCAGCACCACCGCTTTGGCACTCTGCGCCAGGAACTGCTCCAGCCACTGGATACTCTCGATATCAAGATGGTTGGTAGGCTCATCGAGGAGAAGTACATCCGGCTTCTGGAGCAGGATCTTTGCCAACTCGATACGCATACGCCATCCACCGGAGAACTCTCGGGTAGGACGGTCGAAATCTTCACGGGTGAAACCCAGACCGCTCAACGTGCGCTCTATTTCCGCCTCATAGTTTTCACCGCCCATCATCATATAGCGATCATGTTCCTGGGTGAATTTCTCCACGAGCTGCGCATAGCTCTCGCTCTCGTAGTCGGTGCGGTCGGCCATTTCCTGCTGCATCTTGTCGAGGCGCGCCTTCATCTCGGTATTGTGGGCGAAAGCCTTTCGGGTTTCCTGCTTCACGGTGGTATCATCCTGCAGTTTCATCACCTGAGGCAGATAGCCGATGGTGGTTTCGTTTGGGATAGCCACTACGCCGGAGGTTGGCTTCTGCAAGCCACAGAGAATCTTCAGCATCGTAGATTTGCCGGCACCGTTCTTACCTACCAGGGCAATGCGGTCGCGGTCGTTGATTACGAAGCTTACATCATTGAAAAGTGGCTTTACGCCAAACTCTACTTTCAGTCCTTCTACTGAAATCATCTATTTGTTTTTTTATATTATTGAAGCTTTTGCCCTTTCAGGGCGACATTACATTTTCATTTAATACCCAGGGTGTTACCCTGGGCTAGGGGCTTTTGCCCTTTCAGGGCGTATTGATGCAAACACGATACATCAAGAATAACTTTTAAATCAAGTTACGGGATGAGCAGGGAGGAATCTCCATAGCTCAGGAAGCGGAAATCATGAGAGAGGGCATAATCATATACCTTCTTCCAATCACCATGCAGGAAGGCACTCACCAGGAGAAGCAGGGTGCTCTGAGGCTGATGGAAATTGGTTACCAGCATCTTCACAATCTTATAGGTATAACCTGGAGCGATGATGATCTGCGTGCTGGAGTGAAGGGCTTCCAATCCGTTGCGGTCGAGATAATCGACGATTGCCTGGATAGCCTGCACCGGAGTGATGTCATCCACCAGATTGCCATCTGCCGACAGCTCGTATGGATCCCACTGTTTTACATGCAGGTCCTCTTCGCTTGCCTCAGGATGCTTGATGAGATGCACGCCCATATAGTAGAGACTCTCGATGGTGCGCACACTGGTGGTTCCCACGGCGATGACCTGGCACTCGTGCTTGATGAGCTTCTCCAGACTGCGACGATGAACCACGATATATTCGGTATGCATCTGATGACCTTCTATCTCAAGACTCTTCACCGGCTTGAAGGTTCCCGCTCCAACATGAAGGGTTACCTCTTCACGGTCGATGCCATGCGCATCCAGGTCCTGGAGCACCGCATCGGTGAAATGCAGACCGGCTGTTGGGGCAGCCACACTACCCTTGATCTTGGAATATACGGTCTGATAAGTGGTCTTGTCACTTTCTTCTGTCTTGCGGTTCAGATAAGGAGGGATAGGCAACTCTCCCACTGCTTCGAGAATCTCGGCAAAGGAAACATGCTCGTTGTCCCAGTCGAAATCCACCCAGTAGTTGGTGCCGCCACCTTTAGCCACCATTTCAGCCGCCTCTGTGCTGAGCGCATCTCCACGGCGCATGGTAGCAGAGAGGGTAAGCTGATGACCCTTGATCTCGAAGTCGCGCTTCAGGCTTCCCTCTTTCCATTTCTTCAGGTTACCAATCATACAGAGCCATGAGCAGTGACCCGATGTCTGGAACATCAGCTCATAGTCGGTAGGTGCAGCAGGCTCCATCAGGAACACCTCGATGAGTGCTCCCGTCTCCTTGCGGAAATGCATGCGCGCCTGGATTACCTTGGTATTATTGAATACCATCATGGCACCCTTTGGCAGATAGTCGGGAAGATGGAAGAATACATCGTCGCTTACCTCACCATGCTTATAGACCAGCAGTTTACTGTGGTCGCGCTGTGAGATAGGAAACTTGGCGATACGCTCATCTGGCAAATCGTAATTATAATCACTTATCTTAATATGTTTTGTATCCATTATTTTACTTTGAACTTTGAGCTTTGAACTTTGAACTTTATGATTTGCCTTTTTTCAGAAAAGGCTATTATACTACTATAATCCCGTCATCAGAACGACGGCACGCAGGATGACATATACGAGGGTGAGCATCAGAACGGTCATAATCATATCGATGTCATCGCAATCATATCCCGTACTGGTATATTGATTCGATACATACTTGATTTCCGGTGACATACGCCGGTACATACGATGGAAGAAAAGATATACCAGCGTACCAACCACCATGCCCAACAGCATGCCGCAAACGATGTCCAGCGGATAATGAACGCCCAGATAGAGACGGGTCCAGCAGTTCACCAGCGACCATGCTACCAGGGTGAAGGTGAGCATCCTGCTCCTTACAAGCAGCGAGAAGAACACGGCTATCGCCATGGTATTGGCTGCATGCGCCGAACAGAAACTGTAGTCCTTCAGACGAAGATTATCCACTACCTGTACGGAATATTTTACCAGCGGATCGTTGGAAGGTCGCCATCTGGCCGCAAGCGGTTTGATGATTCCCTCGGCAATGCCATCGGCAAAAAGAATGCACAGGAATGCGCAGCCTACAATAAGACCAATCTGCCCGATCGTCTCATTATTGCGCATCACGATGATAAAGAGTACAAGATAGAGCGGTATCCAGGTGAAACCCGAAGTAAGTGCCATCACCAACTGGTCGAGAATCACATTGTTACTGCCGTTGAACCACTGCAGTATCTGAAAGTCAATATCTTGTATCGAACTAAAATCCATTTACTTATTGTTTTATATTTAATGTTGATGTAGAATGATATCAGTGTCTGACGCTCCATCCACTTCATTCTCCTAGATTTCCTCGAGATGCTTGGTCTCGATCCATCCCTCTCTTCCATCGCCTACGCGGATGCCACGCCAGTCGGTCATACCCTTGTCGATGATATCCACACGGGTACCCTCGTGGAGTACAAACTGATCGGTACTGGTCTTGGCAGGCGTCTTCTTGATGTTCACGGAAGGTGAGATGATGATGGCACCCTTGCGGTTGTCGAGCGCCTGCTTCTGCTGATAGGCAAAGAGATTGCTCAGCAGGAAGACGAGGAAGAAGCCGATACCGCCAAAGAAACCGATTTTGCGCATCAGGATGTGCGGACCGAAGAGATAAAGCAGCACGAGCAGCAGCGCCATGATGATGGAGATGATGCCAGTCTTCGCCCAGTTATCTACACTCGTGAAGTTGACCAGCGCCTTATACCAGGTAACGAAGAACATTTCGCTTACCGGGGTAATCTTGTCGATGGTCTTGCTGCGTGCAAACTGGAGATTGAAGTTGATGTCCTCATCTCCAGGCGAGAGCAGACGGGCACGTTCATAGTTGAGCACCGCCTTGGTGATATTGTCTGTACGATAGTAGGCATTGCCGAGGTTGTAGTAAATCTCGGCAGAGGCACCATTCTTGAGCAGCTCTTCGTAGTCGCGGATAGCCTGCTGGTAGTTGCCCTTCTGGTATTCCGTATCGGCATTGTTCTTGGTGATTGCCGATACCGGAGAAGCGCCGAAGCCCAGCATCGCCAGGAGCAGCCATACGAAGGAATATCCGGCAGGATGCTTCTTGGCGTTCTTGCGAGCCGCATTGATTGCATTTTCTATTTCCATAATCGCTGTCATTGCCGATTCGAAGGTACGGTTCATATTGCCGGCAGGATCGCCTGGAGCATAACGCTCGAACTCGCACTCATCGAGAGCGGAAGTAAACTTCTGTATTGTAACATCGTCCACATCGTGGGCGAAGAGTTTCTCACGGATATTCTCACGAGAGAGCTGCTCTACCGGCATGTTCAGCTTGTAGCTCATATATCCCCAGAGGGCACGCATCACCTCATCATAGAACTCGCCCTGCTTGCCCTGCAGCATCAGCTTGTTGGCCATGCGCAGACGCTTGGTGGCTATCTTGCCCGCCTTGTTGGAGCGCTTCTTCACGATGTCGGCATTCTCGATGGCTCTGCGGTGGAATACCACCAGCAGCACGAAGAAGGCGATGAGCGGAATGAGCAGACAGATCCAGTAGCCGAAGCTTCCGAAAAACATATCATCTGCCTGATGCTGTGAGGTCTTGCCCAACATGATGGTATGGATATCCTTGTCCTTGCTGGTATAGTCAGCCGACTCGGATGTTGATCCATCTCCCTTCTCCACGTTCAGAGTGAAAGGTTGGGTCTTGATGGTCTTATACGCATTCTTGCTGGTATCATAATAGGTGAACTCCACGGCTGGAATGGTATAGCTGCCCTGATTGCGAGGAACAGCCAGGAAATCGTAGATCATATTACCCTCCACTCCATTGGCGGTGAGTCGGGTCTTATCTGTTACCTTGGCATCATACTTGTCGAAATCCTTCGGGAAATTCACTACTGGCTGCTTAAGCAACTTGAGGTTGCCAATACCTCCCACAATCACACGGAGCGTGATCGGTTCGCCTGCCTTGATTTCCTTCTTGTCAAGACAAGCAGAGATATTGAACTTACCTACTCCACCCGAGAAGTTGGCAGGGCGCTGAGGCAACGGATCTACCTGCAGGGTGATACCCGGAGCCTTGATGTCCTTCTTTACCTCTACATATCCGGAGCCGCCATTGAAGAAGGCCTCCATAGGATCGACATTGCGGTTCTGCTGTACCACGATGCCCTTGAAGGTGATGGAAGGAATCTCCAGCTTACCGGTCATCTGAGGATACATCACATACTGGCTCCAAGTGACGCACTTGTAAGGACGACCATTCACCATTTCGGTATGGAAAGTCTTCTGCTGTGGCAGAGGTACTTCCTGGTTATGGAATCCCTTCAGGTCTGGCATCTTGCCTTCCAGCTGGGTGAGTTCCACCTGTGTATATACCTTGTAGGTAAGCAGGATAGGTTCCTGCTCGTGTACTCTCTTCTTGTTGGCAGACACCTTGATGAAGAGGTCGCTGCCTGAGATGGCAGAGCCTGCGGTACGCATACGAGGTTGGTCGTAGCTATCCTGTCCGTGCATGCTAGGAGCGCCGTTGGTACGCTGAGCGTGACCCGACACCGTAATCTTCACGGCGTGAGAAGCCAGGCTCCTCCCCCCCACGATGGCGTGGGAAGCACCAATGTTGAAGGTACCATTCTTTGCTGCATAAAGGGTGTAGGTGATGGTTACAGATGAAGAGGACGAGGTATGTCCGTTGATCATCTGATAACTGGATTGCGAGGATGTGTAAGGGCCTGCGATGACTTCGAGTCCATCCTGCACCGCACCCATTCTGAATTCCTCTACATCACGGGTGTTGATGGTATAGGCGACACGGAAGTTTTCTCCAGCCGCTACGTGCGATGGAGCCGACACGGATATATGCTGGGCCACCGCATGCACCTGGTAGCCTAGCAAGCATATCAGCAATATCAAATACCAACCTATTTTTTTCATATCGTATCTTAAATAATAGCTAAATATTATATGTAAACCGTATTTTTATCTCATCTAATCTTTTACCAATTCTTGTCGTAAGCCTTCCTGCGTGGCTGGCTCATCGCCTTCTGCAACTTGCGCTTGGTAGCTTGCTCCTGCTGAACGGCGGCATTCAGGAGCTGCTCGGCATTCTCGCGGCTCATCTTGTCCTGGTTCGGCTGGTTTTGGTTCTGATTATTCTTGTTATTCTTATTCTTGTTCTTGTCGTTCTTATTATTCTTATCGTCGTTTTTATCCTTGTTGTCTTTGTTCTTGTCCTTATTCTGATCCTTCTTGTTCTTGTCCTTGTTCTTATCCTTGTTGTTCTTGTTCTTATCCTTGTTTTGCGGATTGTTCTTGAGCAACTTCTTGCAGAGGGCAAGATTATAACGGGTCTCATTGTCCTGTGGGTTGCATCTCAGCGCCATCTTGTAGTATTCGATGGCCTGGGCATATTCACGGTGGTTCTGCATGATCACGCCCATGTTGTGATAGCTGGCAGCACGGCGGAGGCGGTTGGTTTCCAACTGGGCAGCATTGGTAAACTGCTGTATCGCCATGGAGTCTTTCTGCTGCGCCATGAGCGCACAACCAAGATTGTATATCGCCTGTGGATTCTTCTGATTCTTGGAGATAGCCTTGCGATATTGGGTTTCTGCCACTGCCCATTTCTGGGATTTGAAGGCACGATTGCCCTGACGGATCAGGTTGCGATCAGTCTGGGCTCCGACTTGTGCCGTACCCACCAGCAACATTGCCACTGTTACTATTATATAATGTATATACTTCATTTTTACATCTATATTTTAAAGCTTTTGCCCTTTCAGGGCGCCTTGCGTATAAGGCTTTATTTCGGCAGCTTCAAGGAATCCCTTTTGAAGAACTTGATGTTCCTGAGCAACGGATTCTTTACTTCCAGCATGCAGACCTCGATGATGAGCAGGAGGATGATGAGAATGCCCACAGCCTGAAACTGTTCATCGTAGGCACTGTATATCACGCTGGTCATATCTCCCTTCTGCAACTTGGTAAGGTCATCATTCAATGCCTTTTCTGCATCGCTCGTATTATCCACATGGATATACTGACCCTTGCCAGCCTGCGCCAGTTCGCGGCACATCTGCTCGTTGAGGGCAGTCATCACGGTATTGCCTGCGTGATCCTTCAGATAAGAGCCATCGCCCATCGGGATAGGAGCTCCCTTGGTATTACCGATACCGAGGATAAACACGTTGATACCCTTCTTCTGGGCAATCTCGGCTGCCTCCTTGGCACCATCCTCATGGTTCTCACCATCGGTAATCACGATGATAGCTCTACCCACATTGTCCTGCTGGGTAAAACTCTTGGTGGCAAGCGAGATGGCATCGCCGATATTGGTACCCTGAGTCTGAATCAGCCCCGGTGTGATATTCTGCAGGAACATCTTTGCCGATACATAATCGCTGGTGATAGGCAACTGCACGAAGGCATCGCCTGCAAAGACAATCAGTCCGATCTTGTCGTTGCTGAAGTTATCTACCAGATTCTCTATCAGCATCTTGCTCTTGTCGAGACGGGAAGGAGCCACATCTTCGGCAAGCATGGAATTGGAGATATCAAGACAGATCATCGTCTCGATGCCATTACGCTTGTCGTGAGAAATCTTGCTTCCCATCTGAGGGCGAGCCACCATCACGATGACGAGTGCCAAGGCTGCAAGCATCAGCACAAACTTCACCGTAGGACGGTATTTGGATATGTTGGGCATCAACTGCTTGAGCAGTTCCGGATCGCCCAATCTTTTCAGCTTAGCCTTTCGCCTTCTCCAGCCTACCAGACGAACCAGTATGAGCACCGGTATCAGCCAGAGCAGCCAGAGAAACGTAGGATCTTCAAATCTTAACATATTTATATGATGTTATAATCTATTTTGTCTAAACTCCTCTTTCATCAAGGAATTCTTCTGAACCAAGTGAGGCGGAGCAATATCTCCAGGAGCAGTATCAGGAGTGCACCCAGGGCAAAAGGCTGATAGGCCTCATAACGCTTGGCAAAATGCTTCACATTAAACTTAGACTTCTCCAACTTGTCGATGTCCTTGTAGATTTTCTTCAACTCGGCTGTACTCGTAGCTCGATAGAAGTTTCCATCGGTGGTCTGAGCGATGTCGCGCAGCGTCTGGGTATCGATTTCCACCGGGATATTGACATACTGTACGCCTCCTGCCACAGGCATCGGATAAGGCGCCACCTTGTTGGTTCCCACTCCGATGGTATAGACTCTGATGCCATAGCTCTTGGCTATCTCGGCAGCGGTCATAGGCGAGATGTCACCCATATTGTTACTACCGTCGGTGAGCAGGATTACCACCTTGCTCTTTGCCTTGGAATCCTTGAGTCGGGTCACGGCGTTGGCAAGTCCCATACCCACAGCGGTACCGTCGTCGATGAGTCCGCGAGCCGCAATATCAGTGCGGGTGTCATGCAGGAGTCTGAGCAGACTGGCATGATCGGTGGTCATCGGACATTGCGTGAAAGCCTCGCCGGCAAAGATGGTGAGTCCGATATTGTCGGTAGGACGGCCGGAGATAAACTCAGTGGCAACATCCTTTGCCGCCTCCATACGGTTTGGCTTCAGGTCCTCAGCAAGCATAGAGGTTGATACGTCCATGGCAAGCATGATATCGATACCTTCTACGGTCTTGTTGTCCCAGGAATAGTGGGTCTGCGGACGGGCCATGGCGATGACGATGAGCACGAAGCAGATGCATCTCAGCACCATCGGCAGATGGATGAGTCTGACGCGCATGCTCTTGGGAGCATACTGATAGATGCGAGTATCACTCATGCGCATCGTAGGCTCGCTCTTCTTCCTGCCCAGGAAATACCATAATATATAAGGTATCAGCAGCAGGAGCAGCAGAAAATATGCTTTACTTGCAAATTCCATTTCTTAATTTCTTTTTATTGTTTACATCACCAGCTCTGGATTTCTGAGCCTGATGACATTTACATCACGAGCATCGCTACCTGATAAACGATGTAGCCGAAGATGGCAACTACGCTGATGCCGCCCACCCAGAGCAGGGTCTTGATGAGTCGGCGCTGCTGCTGCGACTTCTGGTCTTCGGTGCTGAGCATTGGAACAATTTTTTCCTCCTTAGGCTGCTCATCAGTCTTCGTCTGATCGATGAAGTTGATGGCATTCACCAGGTTGGCATCGTTCTCGTTCATCGGAATCTCGTACTTGGCAAACTTCACCAGGTCGGCGGTGGAGAAGAGCATTCTCAGTTCGTCTATCATCTTCTGGTCGCCCGAAGCACGCAGGTGCTCGATGATTTCTCCACTGGTCATCTCCATCGCATTGAATCCGAAGCGGCTCACGATATAGGCACGCAGCGTATTGGTCAACTGGGTGTAGTACTCTTTCTGAGTCTCCTGGCTGGCACTGGTATGATGATGCTTGATGTCATTGATTTCACGCAGCGCCTTCTCATGGGCAGGCACCCTCTTCACGATGCGGATGCGGGCGATGATAGGCTTGTTCTTCTTCAGACGATTGCGGAGATAAATCATTGCGCCACAGATGATAATCATCAGCAGGCTCAACCAGAAGGCGAAGCTCCACTCACTCCACTCGAAAGGATTATCCTGTACACCCTTTGCCGGATAGAACTGGTTAGGATGCACCGTATCTACCGGAACGGTGAGCACCTTCAGCGCCAACGGATTTCCGTGATAGCTCTTGCCGTCGATCTTCACATCAAGTGCAGGAACCACATACACCTTCTCATCGAAAGAGGTAAGCGTATAGTCGCGGCTCACCTGGATGCGATCATCACCCATCTGCATCGTGTCGCCCTTGCTCTGCTCCACCACCTCTACACCAGGTACAATCTGGTCCTGAGGCTTGAAGGATGGCAGCACAATTCTGGCACCCTTCCGGGCAGTAGCCTTGAGGTGCAGGATGGTCTGCTGTCCGATAAGCAGCTGCAGGGAATCCATGCGCTGCTCCACGGTCTGACCGAAAGCCAGCGTAGAGCAACCCATCAGCGCCATCGTCAATATGATATTCTTTATTTTCATGTTATCTTACTTTAGCCTCTCTGTTTGAACAGCATCAGGAGCGCCTTCGAGAAGTCCTCGTTGGTGGCTACCGAAGTCCAATCTACCTTGCTCTTGGCAAAGAGCTGTCGCAGATTCTCCTGCTGTCGCAACCAGTTTTGGGTGTGAGCCACTCTCAATTTCTTCGAACTGGTATCGATATACATCTCGTGTCCCGTCTCGGCATCCATCACCTTGAGCAGTCCCACGTCGGGCAGCTGCTTGGCACGTGGATCATACACCTGGATTCCCACCACATCGTTCTTCTGGTTGGCTATCTGCAGCTGGTGCTGATAGTCCTTGTTATCGTAGAAGTCGCTGATGACAAAAGCCGTGCAATGGCGCTTCATCACCCTCGTGAAGTATTCCAGGGCACATCCGATATCGGTACGCTGACTCTCGGGATGAAAGTCGAGCATCTCACGAATGATGTAGAGGATATGCTTGCGTCCCTTCTTGGGAGGGATATATTTCTCTATTCTGTCGGAAAAGAAGATGACACCTATCTTGTCGTTGTTCTGGATGGCACTGAAGGCAAGGGTTGCAGCTATCTCGGTAGCCAGGTCGCGCTTCATCTGGCGCATGGTACCGAAATCGAGCGAACCGCTCACATCCACCATCAGCATCACGGTAAGCTCTCGCTCTTCTTCAAAGACCTTGACGAAAGGGCGATGGAAGCGAGCCGTCACATTCCAGTCGATGTCTCTCACGTCGTCGCCATACTGATATTCGCGCACCTCGGCAAAGGCCATTCCCCTACCCTTGAAGGCAGAATGATACTGGCCGGCGAAGATGTTCTGGCTCAATCCGCGAGTCTTGATCTCGATCTTCCGAACTTTCTTTAAGATATCTTGTGTATCCAACTTAATTTACTTTGAATTTTGAACTAAATCAAGGCACTTCAACCTTGTTGATGATGCGGCTGACGATTTCCTCGCTGGTGATTTCGCTTGCCTCTGCCTCGTAAGAGAGGCCGATGCGGTGGCGGAGCACATCGTGAGCCACGGCACGTACATCCTCAGGAATCACGTAACCACGGTGCTTGATGAAGGCGTAGGCTCTGGCTGCCTTGGCAAGTGAGATGCTGGCACGAGGACTGCCGCCAAAGGTAATCATATCCTTCAATTCGCCCAGGCCGTAACGGTCTGGATAACGGGTAGCAAAGACGATGTCGGCAATATACTGCTCAATTTTCTCATCGATATACACCTCGTTGACGATGCTGCGAGCCTTCAGGATTTCCTCGGCTGTAGTAACCGGAGTCACGGTAGGCAGACCGCCCTGAATGTTCTCACGGATAATGAGCTTCTCTTCTTCGATGGTAGGATAATCGATGATAACCTTGAGGAGGAAACGGTCCACCTGAGCCTCAGGCAACTGATAGGTACCCTCCTGCTCTACCGGGTTCTGGGTAGCCATCACCAGGAAGGGATTAGGCAAATGGAAAGTCTGCTCGCCGATGGTTACCTGATGTTCCTGCATCGCCTCAAGCAAGGCACTCTGCACCTTGGCTGGAGCACGGTTGATCTCATCTGCCAGGACGAAGTTGGCAAACACAGGTCCTCGCTTCACATGGAAGGCTTCATCCTTCTGCGAATAGATCTGCGTACCGATTACGTCGGCAGGCAACAAATCGGGTGTAAACTGTATGCGGCTATAGTCTGCACTAATCAACTGTGACAATGTTTTGATTGCAAGAGTCTTCGCCAGACCCGGTACACCTTCCAGGAGAATGTGACCATCAGAGAGAAGACCGATAAGGAGACAGTCAACGAGGTGCTTCTGACCTACGATGACCTTGTTCATGCCCATTACCAGGTTGGTAACGAACTGACTCTGTTGTTCAATCCGGATATTCAACTCACGGATATCAATAGCTTCTGCCATAATCTTATATCAATTTTACGTTTAATTCATTCTAAAAACAGAACAAAGGGCACTTCCAAAATGCCCTCCGTTCTCAAATCAAACGCAAAAGTACTCAATTATGAGCACAAAAGCGAATAAAGCTAACTAAATTATATTAAAAAAGTTTCACAAACGCTATTTTTAGAAACTTTTAATAAAGCAGGCACACGAAGCATCAGCGATTGCGATGCTTCATATACCATGGATGTACTAGGAAATTATACATCAGGAGAGAAACCACTGCCAATCCGAAAGCTGGATACACAAGTTCATTATACACTGGATTCAATATCGCCATATCCACATCAGGAGACTTCTGATACACGCCCTTCACCAGCCAGAAACCCAATCCGATTCCTAAGCTCAACCCCAGTTCCCACGCCAGGAAGAAGGAGCTCATACTGGTGCCACGCTGGCAATGCTTGGCAAGCTTGATGTAGAAAAGCAGGAATCGGCTTCCGATGATACCCACTCCCAAGGCCAGCAAGGCTGGAACAAGCGTATCTTCGGCAAAGCTCTGATCACTTAAGAAAACAAATTCTGCTGCCGCGATCAATATCAGTCCCACGATTACCTGACTCTTCAGCTCTGCATCAGCAAAAACGTATTTCTCAGCCACCAATGCCAGAAACAGTCCGCAAAAAAACATCACATAGACGGTGAGAGAATGAGGCAGCGACAGATAGAAGCCCGGTATCACCATGATGCATACAATATTGACGAACAGCGGAAATCCCTGAGGCAGGAAAAAGCGGTCGCTACTGATGAGTGACACGTTTTCTGACGGAGCCTTGAACGGGAATTTCACTCTGGAAACCAGCACCAAGGCAACCAATGCCAATACCGAGGCTACAGGAAAAACGACTTTCATACTGAAGACATGATAGACCAGAAGCGACAGCAATGGACCTACCGCAATGGAAAAGCGGGCAAACCAGGAGGTGATATAATTCGCCTCTGTACGCTGGAAAGATTCACAGGTATCGATAATCAGCGTACTCGCCAGCGACATCTCTGCCAAACCCAGGAAAGCGCCCTGAATCAGACGCATCACCACCAGCATCTCGAAGCCCACCTTGATATTCCAGAAGGTTTCCAGATAATAAAGGATGACGAGACTGACTGCCACACCCAGGATGGATATCTGGCATACCCGATTGCGGCGATAGCGCTGCACCAGATAGGAGCAGAAGCCACCCAAAAGAAAGATGCCCAAGCCATAAGCAGCATAAACCACGCCAATCTGAGTAACGGAATATCCCTCCTTAGCCATAAAATAAGGTATGCTCAGGAGGAGCATATAGATGCTCGTCATCAGGAAGAGATTGGCGAAGCAGAGACGCCAGAAGTCACGGTGCCACAGATTAAAATGCACCGGGGTATTTTGCGTATCCATCTTAGTAGCTCTCTTCTGCGCTTGGATACTCCACGCTCTTCACGGCGTCGATATAAGCCTTTACTCCCTTCTGCATCTCCTCGCCTACCTGGGCAAAATGACGCAGGAATTTTGGCTTGAAGCCCTGGGTCATACCGAGCGCATCAGCATAAACCAGCACTTGTCCATCACAACCGTTACCAGCTCCAATACCGATAGTTACAGCGTTTACCTGACGTGAAACTTCAGCCGCCAGTTTGGCTGGAACCTTCTCCAAAACAATGGCAAAACAGCCAGCCTTATCCAGTGCTTTAGCATCGCTGATCAGCTTCTCAGCCTCTGCATCTTCCTTGGCACGGATGCCGTAACCGCCAAACTTATTCACGCTCTGAGGAGTAAGTCCGAGATGTCCGCAAACAGGAATACCGGCATTGATGAGTGCCTGAACAGTATCCAGGATTTCCACGCCACCTTCCAGCTTCAGCGCATCCACGCCCGTCTCCTTCATCATTCGGCAGGCATTGCGCAAGGCATCTTCCTTGCAAACCTGATAGCTGCCGAAAGGCATATCACAGAGCACGAGTGCATGATTGCAGGCGCGAGCCACGCTGCGTGCGTGGTAAATCATCTGATCAACGGTGATAGGCAATGTATCAGCATTTCCAGCCATCACATTGCTAGCCGAATCACCTATCAGGATGGTATCGATGCCAGCTGCATCGATGATGCCTGCGGTAGTGAAATCGTAGGCAGTAAGCATCGTAACCTTCTCACCTGCCGCCTTCATTTCGGCGTAGGTCTTGGTTGTGATTTTCTTTTTGTCTGTAGATAAATATCCCATATAATTGTGTTTACTTAAAAGTTTCGACAATCTTCTCCAGGTCATCGTATCCGAATCCATTGTAATCGGCTATCACATAGTCGCTGTATGGCTGGATGCTCTCTGCAGAATTGGTAGTAGCGAGTCCGAGGGTAAATGCCCCCGAAGCTCTCACTGCCTTCAGTCCGTTGAAGCTGTCCTCCAGACCCACGCATTCCTCCGGCTTTGCTCCGAAGCAGGCAGCACCCTTGAGATAACAGTCTGGATCCGGCTTGCTTTTGGCAAAATCTTCGCTGGTGAGCACGCGGTCAAAATTGGTCTTGAACTCAGGATGATGCTTATACACCTGCTCCATCTTCTGTAGATTGCTGCTCGTCACCACAGCGCACTTCACGCCATGCGCCTTCACGTCTTTCAGGAAAGTTTCGAATCCGGGAATGTAAGGAAACGACATATTCAGCTCGAACTCATCGAGCCGGTCTGTTATCTTAGCCTGTTCCGACTTGTAATCGGTGTATCCATCAATATGAGCGAATGTGGCATCATCAGAGAAGTACTTGTCGTAGATCTGAACCAGGGTCTGTCCCTTGATGCGAAGCGCAAAGTCAGGCATCTCCGGATGATACTCCCTGCCTATCATTCCCCAGAACACGGAATACTGGCTTTCGGTATCGAAAACCACGCCGTCTAAGTCGAATAATGCTGCTTTTATCATTACTTTTTATATTAAATAAATACTATCTAACATCTTTTTCGGGTGCAAAGGTACACATTTTTTTGCTAACAAGCCCCGAAATAACTACTAAATATACAAAAAAAGCTAATTTTATTTTGTTTTATCTACAATTTGCACTACCTTTGCATCGGTTTATATACATTAATAAATATAGTATATACATTAATCATTATAGATAGAAAGAAACAAAAACAAGATAGAAAGAAACAAAAACAAGATAGAATGAATATCATAGAGAAATATTTCCCTCACCTCACCGACGAGCAGAAGAAGCAGTTCGCTGCCCTCGACGGTCTGTATCGCGATTGGAATGCCAAGATCAATGTCATCAGCCGCAAGGATATCGACAACCTCTACGAGCACCATGTGCTCCACTCTCTGGCTATTGCCAAGGCGATCAACTTCCGCCCGGGTTCAGAGATTCTCGACTTCGGATGCGGCGGTGGTTTTCCGGGCATCCCGCTCGCCATCCTCTTCCCTGAGTGCAAGTTCAAGCTCATCGACGGCACCGGCAAGAAGATTAAGGTGTGCAATGAGGTGGCTGCCGCTATCGGACTCAAGAACCTGGTGGCTGAACACCTGCGCGGCGAGGACGAGAACGGCAAGTACGATTTCGTGGTGAGCCGTGCCGTGATGCAGTTGCCCGACCTGATGAAGATCATCAAGAAGAACTTCAAGAAGGCTGGTCAGAATGCCCTGCCTAATGGTTTGCTCTGCCTCAAGGGCGGCAATCTGAAGGAAGAGCTCAAGCAGTATTATAAGATTTCGGAAATCACCCCTCTCAGCACCTTCTTCGATGAGGAGTGGTTCAGCCAGGACAAGCAGCTGGTTTATGTTCCTGCTTAAATTAAAGAAAAAAGTAAAATGCTACATATCGAAAGATTCCAAGTCAACATGTTGCAGGAGAACTGCTACGTGGTCAGCGATGACACCCTCGAGTGCGTCATCATAGATTGCGGTGCCTTCTATCCAGAAGAGCGCAAGGCAATCACAGAATATATCAGAAAGAACAATCTGAAGCCTGTTCATCTCCTCGTTACCCACGGTCATCTCGACCATAATTTCGGCAACGATACCATCTACCAGGAGTTCGGACTGAAGCCGGAAGTGGCACAGGGCGATGAGAAGCTGATGAAGGGTCTGGCTCATCAGGCAGAGACATTCTACCAGATGCAGCTCGACACCCAGTTCCCTCCTATCGGTCATTTCTTTGAGGAAGATGAGGTAATCAAGTTCGGCAATCACGAATTCACCATCATCGAGACTCCAGGCCACAGCAACGGCTCCGTATGCTTCTATTGCGAGGCAGAGCACGTACTCTTCTCGGGCGATACCCTCTTCAAGAGTTCAATCGGCAGAACCGATTTTCCTGGCGGCAGCATGTTCCGCATCATCAACAGCCTGCGCCATCTCGGCATGTTGCCGGATGAAACACAGGTGCTGCCTGGCCACGGTGAGGCTACCAGCATCGGCGAGGAATTGGCTCATAATCCATATATGGACCGATAGATTCAGGAAGATACAGCATTCAGAATTCCAAGGATTCAGAAGATACAGCATTCAGATGATTCAGAAGAAATCGAACACAGAGAAAATCATCCTGGGCATTGACCCTGGCACCAACGTGATGGGCTATGGCGTGATACGCGTCATCGGCAACAAGGCAGAACTGGTGGTAATGGGCGTCATCGACATGCGCAAGGAGAAAGATCCCTACTTGCGACTCGGCAGGATTTTCGAGCGGGTGACTGGCATCATCGATTCCTATCTACCCGACGAGATGGCGATAGAGGCTCCCTTCTTCGGCAAGAATGTGCAGTCGATGCTCAAGCTCGGCAGGGCGCAGGGAGTGGCTATCGCTGCCGCCATCCACCACGACGTACCCATCCACGAATACGCTCCGCTGAAAATCAAGATGGCAATTACCGGACAAGGTCAGGCTTCCAAGGAGCAGGTGGCGGCGATGCTGCAGCGCATGCTCAACATCCGGGAAGACGAGATGCCGAAATACATGGATGCCACCGATGCCCTGGGCGCTGCCTACTGCCATTTCCTGCAGATGGGCAGACCCGAAACGGGCGACAAGCACTATAGCAGCTGGAAGGATTTTGCTACCAAGAACGCCAGCCGCATAGAGAAAGGTACAGGCATGACGGGTCCGCAGGCAAAGCTTCTGGCGGCTATCAACCGTACCACGCACAAGTAGCCCAGCCCGGAAATATCATCCTGTTATCACGCAATCATATAAAAAAATAAGAGAGATGCAAAAGATTATCAGTATTCAGAATGGCGTAACCCGTATGCCGGAATGGCGTATGGCTGAGCCAGTTAACTTCGAGGCATGCGACGGCGAGCATATCGCTATCGTAGGTCCCAATGGTGGAGGTAAGTCGATGTTCGTGGACATCCTTGTGGGCAGACACCCGCTGTTGATGCACGATCCTGATTACGACTTTTCTCCTAGTACCAAGTCCCTGGTGAGCGACAACATCAAGTATATCACCTTCCGTGATACCTACGGAGGCGACAACGACCGCACCTACTTCCTGCAGCAGCGCTGGAACCAGCTGGAAATAGATGAGAACACGCCTATCGTCAAGGATAAGCTGGAAGAGGCTTATCAGATGGCTGGCGAAGATACGCCGGAGCGCAGACAGTTGCAGGAACACATCTACGAGCTGTTCCACATGCACCACCTGCTCGACAAATACACCATCCTGCTGAGCAGTGGAGAGCTCCGCAAGTTCAAGCTTGCCTCTACCCTCTTCTCAGAGCCTCGCGTGCTGATCATGGACAATCCTTTCATCGGTCTGGATGCCGACACCCGCGACCAGCTCAAGGAGCTTCTCAAGTCACTCACCACCGAGCATCATCTGCAAATCATCCTCGTATTGAGCAAGAGCGATGACATCCCAGACTTCATCACCCACGTGGTAGAAGTGAAGGATATGAAGGTATATCCTAAGCTTACCAAGGAAGAATATCTGGCACAGCGCAACCCCATCCCTGCCCACGTATTATGCGAAGAATTAGAACAAGCCATCATCAACCTGCCATATAGCGACCGGGAATATCACAGTCAGGAAGTGGTGAAGATGAACAAGGTTCGCATCCAGTATGGCGAGCGCATCATCCTCAACGATCTCGACTGGACGGTTAACAATGGTGAGCGCTGGGCGCTGAGCGGACAGAATGGTGCCGGCAAGAGTACCCTGCTCAAGTCTGGTATGTGCCGACAATCCGCAGAGCTACGCCTGCGACATAGCCCTCTTCGGCAATCCTCGTGGCAGCGGCGAGAGCATCTGGGATATCAAGAAGCATATCGGCTATGTATCTCCAGAGCTTCACCGTTCCTATCAGCGTGATATGCCAGCCATCCGCATCGTGGCGAGCGGTCTTACCGATTCTGTGGGTCTCTATGTAAAGCCTAAGGAAGAGGATATGGACCAGTGCCGTTTCTGGATGAAGGTATTCGGTCTGGAGGGTTTGGAAGATCGTGGTTTCCTGAAGCTGTCGAGTGGCGAGCAGCGCCTGGTACTTCTGGCACGCGCCTTCGTGAAGGATCCCGAGCTCCTCATCCTCGACGAGCCTCTTCATGGTCTTGACAACAGAAACCGCCGCCTGGTAAAGGATATCATCGAGGCATTCTGCAAGCGAAAGAACAAGACGATGATCATGGTTACCCACTATAAGGAAGAGCTCCCAGCCTGCATCGACCACAGCATCTTCCTGAAGAGACATACGAAATAGCTATCCGTGTAAACAATATTCAAGGAAGAGAGAATCAGACGAAAACGCCTGGAAAATGGGGAAAGAAGAGATTGAGAATTTTCCCTTAAGGATTTTTATTTTTTTCCTTAAGGGAAAATATTTTTTTCCTTAAGGAAAACGACAGCTTCTCTTAAGAGTTTTTTCCGCAACGTTTAATCTGTAAAGTTATTTATCACCGCCAGTGCAGCAGACATCCTTTCGTGCAGCTGTCTTGGTTTTGTTGAGGTTAGCATAGTCTATCTATTGCAAAATTCTCAATTATTTGTATTTTGCATAAATTTTTGAGAATATTATTCCTTTTTCTAAAATTATTATTGTACTTTTGCAAGCGTATTTACTTATTTTATAATAATGTATGGCAAAGAATGATGGACGATATATTGAAACAGATAAAGGCTGGCGAGGTGTCGGGGATGCAGTTCAAGGAACGCATTCTCGACAAATATGATATTGCCTGTGAGTTAGTGGCGTTCAGTAATTCACATGGCGGCAAGTTGGTAGTTGGTATAAAGGATAAGACTGGAGAAACCAATGCCTTATCGTATTCTGAGGTACAAGAAACAACCAACTTGTTGAGTGACATTGCTTCAGAAAACGTAGTGCCATCCATTCTGATAAAGATAGATACTATTGAGGTTGAGGATGGCAACTTGGTTATTGCTACTGTGAAGGAAGGACTCAATAAGCCTTATCATGATAATAAGGGAATCGTATGGGTGAAGAATGGTGCCGACAAGCGTAAAGTGTTCGATAATGCTGAACTTGCAGAAATGATGACCGACTGCGGTAGTTTTGCACCAGACGAGGCTGGAGTTAGGGATGCAACTGTCAACGACCTTGATGCAACGACTATCAAACAATTTCTTGGCAACCGTTTTGAAAGAGTTTTGGAAAAGAAAGGCTTGACAGGTGACGCTTTTAATGAAGCATCACTGGATATGATATGCTCTGCCATAGCTAAGGGGCATGATTGTGAGAAGATACTTCGCAATCTGCGATTTATCCGTCCTGATGGTACACTGACCGTTGCTGCCATGCTTCTGTTTGGCAAATACACCCAACGCTGGATGCCAATGATGACTGCCAAGTGTATCTGTTTTGCAGGCAACAGCATCGGCAGCAAGGTTTTTCGTGACAAAGTGAATGATGCAGATATGGAGGGAAATCTGCTTCACCAGTATGAAACTATTATGGATTTCTTCACTCGTAATCTGCATAATGTGCAGGTGGGAGATGAATTCAACAGCATGGGTAAGTTAGAAATACCTTATACCAGTTTGGTTGAGTTTACTGTAAACAGCCTTGTACATCGCTCGTTGAACATGAAAGCCCCTGTTCGCATTTTCATTTTCGACAATCGTGTTGAGATTCACAGTCCTGGTGCATTGCCTAACGGACTCACTATTGATGACATCAAGGCTGGAACATCCATGCCTCGCAATATGTTCCTTTTTAACAATGCTATATACTTGCTGCCATACACTGGTGTTGGTAGCGGCATCACTCGTGCACTGGACGAAGACATCAATGTCACATTTATGAATAATAACAAGGCTCAGGAATTTGTCATCACGGTTTGGAGAGGAGAAAGTAACCAAGTTGGTAACGAAGTCCATGATAAAAGTAACCAAGTCGAAGACTTAGATACTGGACTTAGACACTCTAACACCGACTTAGACACAGGACTTAGACACTCTGACACCGACTTAGACACTTCTGAGAACGACTTAGACACAGGACTTAGACACTCTGACACCGACTTAGACACTCAACTTAGACACTCTGACACTCCAAAAGTGTCATTGTCGAATAAGCAAAGGGACATAGTCAATTTCTGTTCAGTTCCTCGAACCACCAAAGAGATACTTGACAGAATTGGTGTCAGTATGCATTCCAAGAACCGAGAGCGTTACATCACCTCCCTTGTTGCAGCAGGGTATTTGCAGATGACTAATCCAGATAATCCTACAGCAAGCAACCAGAAATACAAGAAAGTAAACAAAAGATAAGAAGCGTATGGATTCATTATTTCAATTTCAGTTTGCATGTTTCATATTCATGCTCATCAATGCCTTCATCGTAGCACTCTCTCATCTGCATGTAAGATGGGAGAACAAGCGGTATGAGCGTTCTCGATGGATGATCGTTGCTGCCCTGATAGGACTGGCGATACAATATGTGCTGCAGATGACTTTCGGGTTCCGTGCTATGCACGATAATCTGGGGGCGGTCATCAACATCCTCCTCTATACCCCCTGCTTCTCGCTCATCTCCATGGGAATCTACAACATAGAAACCACCCGTGCTAACCTCAGAAAGATGATACTGATGTGCAGTGGCATTTATGCTGCCATCATTGTGGTCTTTTGCGTGGGTATCAGTCTTCATCATAGTCTGTATATCAGAGAGGGGCTTTATCTGATGCTGACTCTGTTTTGCGTAAGTGTTTTCTATTGCATATACATGATTATTCAGGAGATGATCAGGCGTAAAAATATGTTGGAGACAATGGCGGCAACTGATTTGTTGCCTTACGTGAGATATTCGCGTGCAAGTGTAATCATTCTATGGCTCGCAGTTCTCGCTATGCCAGTTGCCATCTTTTCTACTACCTTATTATATATAGTAGGTCCTGCCGTATTGCTTGCCTTGCTGTTCTTCAACCTTACGTTTATCGCTCTCGGCAGCAGTTATATCCCTACCGAAGAACTCTTGGATAAAGAAGTGGAAAACGATGCCTTGGTGGGAACAAAATATAGGTATGGGGGGGGCACTTTCTGCTAAACAGCAGACCTCTGCTGATAGCAGAACAGAATCTTTACAACCACTTTCCGATGAGCGCAGAGATTTCATCCAGAAAAGTCTTGAAGCATGGTGTGCGAATTTAGGATATAAGGACAGTACTGTGAATATGCTTACCCTCTCTCGCACACTTTGTATCTCCAAGGATGAGTTATCAGTATTCTTCGACCAGTATCTGAAAACTACATTCAGAATATGGCTTGGTGATATACGTTTCAATGCGGCAAAGAAGATGATGTTGGAATTTCCAGACTATAGTAATGACATTATTTCTGCCGAGTGTGGCTTCTCTGCCCGTACCTATCTGTACCGGATATTCAAGTCAAAGGAAGGTTGTACGCCTACCGAATGGCGAGAAGAAAATACCAGAAAAACGCATAATATAAGGGAATAAATCGTTAAAATGGGTGTCTACTTCCTACGAAGTAGACACCTAAAACATAGGAAGTAGACACATTGACAGGGGAATGCGTCTCCTTTTTTTGATGAAAAACACTATCTTTGTGCCATGAAAGAAATAATAGAAACTATACCAAGGATAGAATTAGCCCTGATCATCATTGGGGTGTTTGTACTCATATCAAGTATCATCTTCGGATATGCCATGATACATGAGTACAGGATGTATCTTGAGAATCATTGGAAGGCTCGCTATAGCTTTCGTGACTTCATCAAGAGGGAACGCTTTTATATCTTTTTGCTGTTGGCATCCATATTTATCTTCTTAACAAACCTCTTGTATTTTCTGGAGTGAGTTTCGGTTAGAATGGATGAACTAGCTTTATGATGGATACCTGTCTTGTAATTGGAGACAGATCCTTACCTTTACGATAAAAAATAAATGAATGATATGAAAAATAATTTAACAACAAGACATCGGCTGCTGGTCGCAATGCTTGCATTTATTCTTCCTTTTTCTTTTGCGAAAGCAGAAGTAAAAGGAGATGAAAAGAATAGTTCGCAAGGCTGGTATGTCGGTATTGAGGGTGGAATGCCTTTCGGTTTCTCTACTTTCTCAAGTTTCGGACACGACAAGACGCACATCGGTTGGGCTGCTGGCTTATATGGCGGCTATCGTTTCAACTCCATCTTCTCGGCTGAGTTATCTGCCAAGTATGGAGAGATGAACTTGTCTGCCCAAGACTGTTGCGTAGAACGCAACTATTGGTTGGGTAGCGACGGCGTGCTTTACAAGGCAGGTGTCTTAGGCATGGACAGTTGGGAATATGCCAATCTGAAAAGCCATGTCAGGATGGGACAATATGGGGCAAGAGTGAATATCAATCTCCTTGGGTTATTCCCTCAAACAGCTGACAGCCGATGGGATTTGGCTGTTTCACCTCATATATACGCTGTAACGACCAAGGCCGATATTCAGACTATAGCCGATGATGCTAAGGTGATGAAAGGTTCAACCAACTGGCATTTGGGTTATGGCGCAGACTTGCAGGTGGGCTACCAACTGACCTCATGTATGAAACTGGGCATCTATTCCGGTCTGACCCGCCTCACAGGAGAACGTATGGACGGAATGCCGGAACATCTCCACAAGAACAACTTCGTTTGGGAAAGCGGCATCAGACTGGGCATCAGCTTCACCAAGGCAAAGAAAAGGAAGATGATGGAAACCTCAACCATTCCTCAGCCGGAAGTCCAGCAACAGCAGACTACCCCAGAGGAGAACACCCAACAGCAAGAGTCGGCTGCCAAGGCGGATAAGGCAGAAACCAAGGTTGCAGAACAAGGCATTACTGAAACCTCAGAGGTGAAATTCCCTGTTATCTACTTCAATTTCAACAGTATCGCCATCAACCCTGACGAGGAATCCAAGCTGAACGAAATCCTCCATATACTAAAGGAGAATCCGGATATGAAGGTGACGGTGACAGGCTGGTGCGACACCAGGGGCAGCGTAGCGGTGAACAAGCGCATTTCTCGCCAGCGAGCAGAAACCCTGAAGACCTGGCTGGTAAAGAAAGGCATAGCGGCGAGCCGCATTTCGGCTGCAGGTAAGGGAAGCGACGGATCTCGCGAAGCCCAGAAGGCTCGCCGAGTAGAGACTAAAGACAATAATCAGTAACCCATAAAACAAGATAGAAAATGAAAGCAAAAAGAAGATTTAATATTTGGTTATGGGTGCTGTTATGCGTCCCATGCCTGTTGGCAAGTTGCGACCATAATGTTCATGATGGTGAGGATGAGGGTGGTTTGTCAGTATCGCTCACTTGGGCGGATGAAGCCGACCAAGGTACGGATGTGAATGACGTGAAACTCTGGATATTCAATGCCGATGACGGTTCATTAGTAGAGGAAAAACATTATGGAAGTGCGCAGGAGGTGGCAAGCCAACGCTTCGCTCTTCCAGTTGGGCATTATCAGATTCTGGCTGCTACTAACCTTATAGAACCATTCTTTATCGGTGAGGCTACAAGGGCGACCCTCAACATGAACCAACTCATGTTTGGATTGTCCAATCCAAGTGCCTCTCCCGACCATGCCTATTATGGTGTCACGGACATCGGTATAGACAAATCAAATGTCAACTACATAACAAAAAATGAAATGCGACATATACTTGCAGAATTGACCATCTTCATTGAAGGAGTTCCTGACAATTTTGCAATGATAGGCAAGGTTCTGAATGTGGCAACCGGACTCCTTCCCCTGCAAAAGAATGAGGATGGAACATTCGGGACGGCAAGCTATACCAAGGAGGAGTGTGATATACCTTTGAAAATCGCAGTGCCTGGCGAAACTTTAAAAACGGAAACATTACGCTTGATGCCGACAGCCAACGGTTTTCATACCACCAAGTTGTTTATCCAACTGATTTCTCCTGGAGGAGTAGTTAGCAACTACGACATCGAAGCACCCGTCATGAAATCTGGCGGCAAATACAAGATAAACTTGGAATTTGAGGAGATGAAACCTTACATGTATCTTACGAGCACGAAGATAGATGATTGGACTGAGGAATGGATTTATCGTGGTGAAATCCTGAATCCTGAAGATTAAGCGCCCCTCTCATTTACGCAAGAATCAAAACAAGAATATAAACATATAATAGTAAAAGACAATGAAAAAGAAAACTTATCTCTTTGCCCTGATGGCAATGGCTTTGACATTGGGCAGTTGTTCTGACAACGAAAACGGTATCGGAGGCGAGACCTCCAAGTATATCACCGTTTCTACCAGTATCGGCAATATGACACGTGTTGCCACAGATGCGAAAGGCGGTCAAACCTTTGAGGAGGGTGATGAAATCAGTGTGTATGCCTGGACTGGCGATGCAACTGTTGCTCCAGAGACACGCGAGCGTGTGGTGAATAACGCCATCAATAAGCTGACAAACGGCTCATGGGTATCCACTCCACAGATGCTTTGGAAGAACAACCGTGACAAGCATTATTTCATCGGTGTGTATCCAACTGCAGCAATATCCGACCTTTCTGCCGGAGAATATACATTCGATGAGACAAAGCAAGTGGAAAGCGACCTCTTGGTGGCAGTCAACAAAGATGGCTTATCCTATAATGTCGATGAACAGCAAACAGTTCCTCTTACCTTTACCCATGTAATGGCAAAACTTGTGGTGAACCTTACCTATAAGAACCAGTGGGGAACAGAGGGACCTACCGTAGATAAGGTAGCTGTAGGCAATGCCGCAAAAAAAGCAACCGTCAATTATCTGACCAAGGTGGTCTCCCCATCTGCTGTAGCAGAAGATAAAGCAGACTTCGACATGCCTGCTTTAACCGCTAACAAGCAATATGCTTCCATCATCATTCCGCAGGATGGTGTTCAGAAGATTACCATCACCATTGGCGGAAAGGACTTCATCTACGACAACGGCACACCTTTCAAGTTTGAGAGTGGCAAGATTACCACCATCAACCTGGAGGTAGGACGTGACGTCATAAAACTTGGCGATGTAAACATCTCCGACTGGGGTTCTACAGGCGAACCTATCAAGGGTGAGGCTTACGATTAACTTTCTTAAAATTAAAACATAAAATTCAACAATATGAAAGCAATTAAAATATTAACAATGGCAGCTTTGGCAACGGCAGTTTTTGCCAGCTGCTCCAACGATGAGGATTTGGCACAGAGCAATTATCCAATGGATAATGTGGTTAGAATCATGACGAGTGTAGATGGCATGAATACCCGTGCCTCTTACGGAAACAGCACCGATAAACTTGATTCGTTTGGCTTCTGCATCAACAATGCAGGTAGTGACAAGTATACCTATGATAATATCAAGGTAACAAAGGAAGGCAACAATTGGAATCCTGCTACCCAAATGTTGTGGCAGAATTCAACTACCGCTGTTGACATTCTGGCTTATGCGCCATATCAGGAGACTACCGAAGATGCAAATGGCAAAGTTAAAGTCTTCGGAAAGACTGATTATGCCTTTTCTGTAAAAGAAGACCAAAGCGGTGCTGAAGACTATTCATCTGACCTTATTGTATATAAGCAAACGGGATTCAAACCTGAGTCGGATTTGAATACCAACCAGGCGGTTAATGTCGCATTCACCCATCTCCTTAGTCAGCTGAATCTTACTATCGAGTTAAGAGACCAGTTTAATCAGGATGAAAAAAAGCCTGTTACGTCAGCAACCGTAACTGATGTCAAGGTGGATGGCACCTTTATCCGCAGTAAGGTGAATTTTGCAGCAGACCCTATAAGTGTTCAATTTGACGGCATGGCAACAAAAGCCATTACTCCTGAAACTGTAGCATTCACGAAGGCTGATAAAACAACCGACCATGCCACCTTCAAATATTCTGCCATTGTGATTCCGCAGTGGATTAGGGCAGGAGTATTCTGTATCTCGTTTAAGGTGGATGGCAATGATTACATCTGGACATCCACCAGCGATGTGAATTTTGTATCTGGTAAGAAACATGACCTGCTTCTGTTAGTTGGTAAGGATGTAGTGCAAGGGGGTGCCATAAGTGCGAAACCTTGGGGAGAAGAAACCATTACCGAAAAAGAGACTGATTAAAGGTTTGACATTTAAAATAGACAAGATATGAAGATTACAAGATATATGGGAGCATTTGCAGTTATAGCAATGCTTGCCGCTTGCTCTACTGATGACGAGCAGAGTGCTAACACTGCCGCTAATGAGGTGAAGATTGCTGCCACCGTTGGTGGAAACAGCATTTTTACCCGTAGTAATCCATTGGGTACAGAAGCGGAACAACAGAGTTTTAATGAGAACGATGTAATCAGCGTAACTACTGAGGGTAAAACCGTGATTTATAAGAAGACGGGCGAGGTATGGGCACCTGCGAATGCTGGTGACTATCTGGTCTGGACGGGTAATGCCCAGGCTTTCGAGGCTTGTTATCCTGAGAAGGCGGATGAAAGTACCACCAATTCTTTCTCTGTAGGTTATGTCTCAGCAGACCAATCTACAGTTGACAAAATAGAGAAGTCAGATTATATGATAAGCAGAGAAACTATAGAAAAGGCATATATACCTTCCGACAGACAGTTGACATTGAACTTTGAACGTCAGACGGCTCGCGTCATTGTCAAAGTAAGCGGGTTTGGAGATGAGTTCAAAGATCTTAACCCTACGCTTTCTGCCGTAGAAGTTTATTCTAAGCTGAAAGTTCCTGCAGGAGATGGTGACAGCTACGCAGCTATCAAAACTTATAAAAAAGAAGAAAGTGGCAACAATGTGTTCTATGCTTTGGTATCTCCTGGAGATGCCAATTCTACAGAGAAATTCCTCAAACTCACAGTGACATACAATGATGGTGAGGTGGTCAACCCTACTCAGACTAAAGAACTGTATGTAACGGGAATTCCTGCTCTAGAAAAAGCCAAGAGCTATACCTATGATGTAAAAATAGGTAAGGACAAAGCTACAATCGGAAGTGTAAGTGTTGCGGATTGGGGTAAAGGAGATGCAATTACCGGTGGCGATGCTGTAACAACTACAGAAAATGCCGTACTAATTATAAAAAATGCTTTGGCTGTGGGCAATACGAACATTGTAATCAGAAATTTGCCTGCAAATGCAGATAAGAGTGTGTTTGATGCTATAAGAGAAGCTCTAAAAGGTGCAAATGATGGCAGTATAGAATTAACTGTTTACAAAGTTGAGGCTTTGCCGTCTAATGCATTTTCGAATTGTCAACCGCTGAAAATAATTAACTTGCAAGATGTAAAGAGTATAGAGTCGTTTGCTTTTCATGGGTGTAATGGTCTTGAAACAATCTATGCTCCGAGAGTTTCATCTATAAGTGACCTTGCCTTTGCCGATTGTCTACAACTAAAATCGGTGACATTAGGTAATATTTCCGCTGCAGGTTTCAGTATCTTTGATAATGTAGATACTGAATCTGTAGATTTAACTTTGTCAAAAGATCAAAAGGTTATGACAAAAAAAAATATTGATGCGTGGCAATCTGATGAATCTGAGAAGTATGCAGATTCTCCGGATCATGTACAACAACAATTTCTTGGAAAAATATTCCACTCCATAAAATGTGGACGTAAAACATATCCAAAAACAATTTAGAAATTAATAACATTAGATAAACTCCTAAGCTGGGCAGGAGTATAAGGTGCTCAGCAATTATATTTACCCGCACCTCACGGGAAACGACAAGGGTCTATATGCCACGATGAAAAGGTGGCGTATAGACCCTTGATTATATGGTGATATTCGTAATCTACATCTCAGCTTTCTGTTTTTTATGAATTGCTCAGATTCTTAATGATTTCCAAAGGCAGTTGGGTAGCTTTGGCAACCTGTTCGGCAGAAAGTCCCATTGCCAGCAATCGTTGTGCTGTTTCTGTGTTTGCCTCATGTTTGCCTTCTGCTCTACCTATTTCTATACCTTCACGCTTGGCAGTATCTACGGAATTCTTGATGTCGCGATATGCCATCTTGCTGGTCTCGTACTCCCTCATTTCCTGCGGAGTAAACTTGGCTATCTCGGCTTCCTCGAAGAGGCGGTCGAAGACTTTATCGCACAATTCTTTCGGACGCTGGGTAAGCTTATAGAGGTTCTTCAGAGCATAGAGCCACTTCTCGTAGAGCGTATCCAGTTCTTCCAGGGGTTTGTTGAACTTGGAAATCTCTACATAGATATATTCGAGCTTGTCGTAAAATACTTTGTGGGTAGCTGTGTCGCACAACTGCACATGATGGCGGATTTTCTCCTTGTCGAAGGCATCCTCGTTCATGCTGAAGTTGAGCAGGGCTACGGTATAGACATGATTGAGTTTGAAATCCCAGTCATTCCCCTTAGGTGCCTGTTCACGGATAGGGAAGGTTGAGTAGAAAAGGGCGCGATCCTTGAAATACGTCTGGTAGGCATTCTGCATTTCTACGATGAACTTCTCGCCGTTTTCGCCCTCGCAATATACATCAAAGATGGCTCTGCGGTCGGTATAGACATCTCCCACATGCTCTGGATTCAGATACGATACGTCCTTCACAACCTGTCTGCCATTAAACAAGCTGTTGAGGAAGCAAATGAGCAAATCCTTGTTCATTGCCGTTCCAAAAATTCGCTTGAAACCGAAGTCGGTCAGCAAGCTGATGTATCTTTCTTCTACCTGCTTCATAATCATCTGTTTTAAATATCCATGCCGCAAAGTTACGACTTTATTTCCATATCTGCAAGGGATTTCTGCGAAAAGTTACGGAAAAAGTGAGAGATTGCGTTTTTCATGTAACAGGACAAGGGTCTATATGCCACGATGAACAGGTGGCGTATAGACCCTTCTTACTTTCCGGTATCCTTGATATTCCCCCAACCTGCCAGAATATACAGGTTGGGAGAATTTCATGAGATGCTAGGAAGCCAGCAGAGGCTGAAGCTTCGTGGCATCGAAGCAGGGACAGGCTTGCTGCATGCCCGGCAAATCGCGGTGACCCAGAATGGTCTTGATGTCCGGAAACTCACGGTGAAGACGGAGGATGAGAAGCTTCATCGCCTCCTTCTGGGCTGGCGTGCGGGTATCAGAAATGCAACCGCTCGGCGACAAACCGCCCTCGTAGCAGATACCGATGGAATGAGCATTGTAGCCCAAGGCATGAGCACCCATCCGCTCCACCGGACGGCAGGGATAAACCACACCTTCCAGGGTGATGTAAAAATGATAACCGATGTCGCGCCAACCGTTCACCACCACATGGTCGTGGCGCAACTGCTCCAGAGTGTACCGGTGATTGCAGCGGCTACCGCTGCAATGCACCACAATCATATCAATCTTTCTCATAAGCCGTCCTCCTCACTATAGGGTGCAGGATGATACACCCAGTGCCCCAAGCAGGGCGGTTAATACTGTCACCACAAACTTGATGACCTCGTTCAGTGTCTGTCTTTTCTTTTCTGTCATACGCTAAAGATTTTAAAGATTTAAATGAATAAAATTAAATGATACTTACCATGATGCCATGATGCAATGGTTCTACAAATTTACATTGTCACCATCAGAGCCTTCACCATCAGTACTGCCGCCTGTTGTACTGCCGCCTGTTGTACTGCCGCCCGTTGTACTGCCACCAGAGGTATGCTCGCCGTCGGTAGAAGAATCGCCACCTGCAGAACTGTCGCCAGAAGTATTCTGCTTCTTGCTGGCAGCCTTCTTCACCTCCTCAATGTCAATCGTCTTGGCACCCTCCTTCTCAGCCTTCAATGCGGCACGCTGTACTGCACGGGATGCTACCTGTACAAACTCCATATTCTGGAATACAGAATAGAGTTCCGGACCTGGAGCATACTGGACGTTGACACCCTTGATATGAGTGTCGCTCTTGAAATCAGCGGCACTGTCAGCACCATCACTGACAATCTGCAGACGGAACTTGCCCAAGTCGCCAAACTCCACCTGGTTACCACGCTGAAGCTCCAGTATCAGATTCTCTACCGCACTTACCAATACTGCGGTGACATCTGCGTAGGTAACCGTGGTCTGCATCGCAATCATCTTAGAAAACTTCTTGAGCGAAGTCTTCTCGTTCACCTGGGCACGGGCATAAAACTTACCCTTACCTGCATTCTTTCCAAACTTAGGAACGTACTTTACCAAACTGTAACTAACTGACATAATACTAAAAATTTAAATTGTGATAGAATGTTCGTGCATCGGACTCTTCCCGAATGCAATGGCAAAGTTACGAAACCGGCGAAGGGGCATCTGCACACTTTCGTCCGCTTCCGTCGTCTTCTGCACTCTTTCGCCTTCTTATGTTCACTTTTGCACTCTTTTATCAGGCACGCCAATCGCTCTTAGGAAAGAAGAGAGTCGTTCATAGGAAAGATGAGTATCGCTCATAGGAGCGACAGACCACGCTGATAGGAATGATGGGTATCGCTGATAGGAGCGGCAGCCACCGCTGATAGGAACGAGGGCTATCGCAGATAGAAGCGACAGTCATCACTGATAAAAACGATGGACATCTGAAAAGAGAGCATATCACAATCAGGGCAAATCCGCAAAATAATACCACTATCAGAGCAAGTCTGGAATACCCTCAGGGCTAATTACAGAATAACGGAAGAATTCCAGCCACTACCAAAGCAACATCTAGCATTACAACATTCTGCAGTTCAAAAAGTTACGCAAAATTTTCTCCTTATACATTATACATATATAGGGGAAATGAATACGTTTTATATCTATCTACATCATACGTAATGCGTGAGGAGGATTATTTTTTTTATTTTTCTGCTTTTTTTTGAGAAAAAATTTGTTCGTTTCAGAAAAAAGTTGTAATTTTGCATTCGTAAAGCTCAGAGAACGTGTTTCTCATCCCGATACAATGTATTGGAAAAGCTTTTTGTAAGTAACTTCAATAATACACTCTAAGTACAAAGGGTTGGCCCCCTTTTTAGAGAATCCAAATTGAAATGCTTACCGGGCATTCTATGCCTGTTGTTTCGATTCAGAAACAACGGCGTGGAAGAGAAGTAGGCAAATTTGGATAAAGTTGATGAAACGAGCCAATTACCTTATTATTAAGGTCAATGTTTTCTTCAGTCAGTATTATTTGACCACTTTGACTCCATGCCGTCTTTAATAATAACAACTACGATTCGCCCACAGTTCTGGACAGGTCGCTAACAATCTTAAAGTAAAGATAGTAATGAGTATTAAGTTCAAACCAGACTCGACCCTATCGGCCGAACCTTTCCCTTCTGCACCAGCAGAAAAGAACATCATCACACTCTTAGGAGTGCAAGGGCTTTCCCACAATGATTATTCCATTGTGGAACTAAAAGTTATGTTGCAGTTCATCAAGCATGCACAGAAGGTGATTGTCAACTACGTCATCCCAAAGCGTGTGAGCCACAACGGATTCTATTTCACTTCTGAGCAACTGGCTGCAGGTCACACCATTGTGGAGATGAAGCTCTCCGAGCTGGACATCACCGGAGGCAAGCACTGCGCCCAGTTGCGACAGGTGATTACCCAGATGCCGAGAAAACCTATCGAACTGCCTTTCAAGGTGGGCAATCAGACGGGTTATCGCCTCTTCGACTGCCTGTTTGAGAGCGAGGTATATAAGAACCGTCAGGGCAGATGGATGGCGAAGTTCATCTTCGGCAACAATCAGCTCCGATTCTTCTACAGCTTCAGCAAGGGTGCCAGCAAGATTGATCTGAATGTAGTTCAGAAGTGCAAAAGTGCATCGAGCATCAAGCTCTATCTCCTTTCCAACTGCTGGGCGATGAAAGGCTACACTATGATCAAGCCTGAAAACCTGATGGCGCTGATGCATGGCAGAAAAGACTACTATGCTTCGTGGTCGGAACTGGAACGTAAGACGATCCGCTTTGCCTGCAAAGACCTGAAGCGCCTCTACAATCACCACATCATCGACTTCTATCTCACCTACCAAGCCTTCTTCCGTGAAGAGGGAGAAAAGAAGCATCACCACATGCCGGATCACATCACCTTTACGCTTCACGACCGCAGAAGTACTGGAGACACAACGGGTGGCGGCAAGATTCCGGATGAGTTGGTAGTAGCCCGCATCAAACTGAAAATAAGACTGATACTCAGCTACAAAGTAGAAGAAAGCTGTGCTATCAAGTTGAGCAACCGACTTTCTCTCGACATGCTAGGCGAGTTGAACGACTGGTTTATCCGCAAGGATTATTACCTGCACAAATGTGAAGTGGAGCATAAAAAGATCAGAACCGGTGCCTATATAGCCAAGGCCTTGGATGGCTTTTTCAAGGATCATCATGCGTAGATGAAGTTTGCTTATGGAGATATCGAATCGTATGTATAGCAAGACGGAATTGGGCTTGCTCTTTTTTCCGGAAGCCACCAGCAAGGCGACAGCTCGCCGCCATCTGATGGATTGGATCAAGCGTTGCATTCCTTTATGGGATGAGTTGAAGAAGCAGGGATACCTGGTTGGCTGCCAATATTTTTCGCCCCGACAGGTAGCTGTAATCTTTGAATATCTGGGAGAGCCGGACGAAAGCTGACTCCTCCCGCCCGATGTATTCCGGATTAGTATTGGTATGGGATGGCTATCCTTTATCTTATAAAATACGGGAATCCAAACTTTTCCCGAAACTTTTCTCCCGTTTTCTTTGCGTTTTCAAAATAAAGTCGTAACTTTGCAATCAAGATAGATTAAAAAAGGAGGTTGCGATGCCAAAGATATTTGAATACTTCGGATTTATCTTTCTGTTCTATTCAAATGAGCATGAACCAATACACGTTCAACTAAAATAACGAAGAAATTATGAACTTAAGTATCGTTTCTGCAAAATATGTGGCGCCATTAAAAGTTGAATTACACTTTAATGATGATACCATTAAGACGATAGATGTAGGTGCTTTTATCAGAAATCACCCACATCCGCAATATAACTCTTACTTGAATGAAAACAAATTCAAAAAGTTCAAGATAGAGTTTGGTAATATCGTTTGGGGAAAGAATTGGGATTTGATATTTCCAATAGATAAGTTATATGCTGGCGTTTGCTGCTGAACAAGAAAAGGATGTTGTATAAGTCCTTAATACAGTGACTTTTACCGCACCTCATAGGAAAACGACAAGGGTCTATATGCCACGATGAAAAGGTGGCGTATAGACCCTTTTTACTTTCCGGGATCTTTGATTCTCAAGAATCAAAAACCATTATTTCTTCTCCTCAGGAACCAGGAACTTATCGCCACTCTGCTTGACAAGCTGCTTGGCAAACTTCTCTGGATAACCAGGACGAACTGGAGTAGCACCCAAACCGTATGGAGTCTTCTTGAAGGTACCATTCTTATCGGTTGGCTTGATGATCATATCATTATACTTCACCACCATGAACTCGAAAAGCTGGTTCCAGCGAGCCAACATCTGCTGAGCCTTCTCTACACTGTAGTCGTTGAGATACTTCACGGCAGCCTGTGGGTTCTGGGCATAAAGCTCCTGAGCCTTCTTCTCAACACCTGCCTGAGCAGCGAAATAGCTGTTGTCCAAGCTATCACGAACCTCCTTCAAGGTTGGGAACATCAGGCTGTAACGAGGATAAACCATATTGCTGGTCATGTTGCAAACCCAGTATGCGTTCTTCTTGCTGAAATGCAAGGCATCAGCACCAGGAGTATTGTAGCACTCAGGACGCTGGGTCATAGAGCAATATACTGGAGTGAACGCAGCCATATTGGCATCGTCGTTGGCAAACCAGAACACGCCGCCAATCTCTCTTGGCAACCATGAACGCATCTGGCTCACGAATACGAAACCACTCTGCTGGGTGCTGACAGGACGCTCGTTGAAATACTGCTTGCCATCCACCTTGTACATCAATGGTGTAGGACGATAAGGCATCTCCCAGATACCACCGCCGATATCAGAACCATCGGCTACAGAAAGAGGAGTACCCTCGTAATGGTCGCGCATCACATTCTCAACATCCTGTACGCTCACCTTCTTGTTAGGAACCACCCAGAGAGGCATATCCTGCGCATCAGGATTCTTGCCGAGTGCCCAATCCAGATAAGGGCTCATATCATAGAAGTGGTTCAGCATCGCCCAGGCACGTGCATCGCAGAAACGACGACCCGAGAAATCAGGCTTCGCATACGCCATCTTCCAGGAGAAATCAGCATCCTTGCCCTTGAACCAGCCCTTGCTGCGGGCAAAAGAAACCACATCCTTGGCATACATCACATTCTTCTTGTCCTTCATGTTGAACTTGCCGATGCGGCTCTGGTTGGCATGCGCACAGATGGCATCATCCGGAATGCGGAGAGCCACCCATACAGCACCCTTGGAACCGGCGCCCTTACCCATCATCTCCATGATCCAAGCCTCGTTAGGATCGCAGATGGTAAAGGTCTCACCGCCAGAGTTGTAACCATAGGTATTGGCGAGGGTGGTCATCACCTTGATAGCCTCGCGAGCCGTCTTACTGCGCTGGAGAGCTACATAGATGAGTGAACCATAGTCCATGATACCGGTAGAATCCACCATCTCCTCACGACCGCCATAGGTAGTCTCGCCGATGGTAACCTGCCACTCGTTGATGTTGCCGATTACGTTGTAGGTCTCGGCAGCCTCAGGAATCTCGCCATAATACTTATTGCTGTCCCAATCGAAAATCTTGCGCATCTCGCCCTTGGCATGCTTAGCCGCAGGATAATGGCAGAGGTACTGGAACATACCGTAGTCGTCGGCACTGTAAGAACACATCACCGAACCATCTACTGATGCCTTCTTGCCCACGATGAAGTTGCTGCAGGCCTCAGCCTCAGAGACACTGCCCAACATAGCCACAGCCATCAAGGCTGAAGCAAAAATCTTATTCATAAAATATACCTTTATTTATATTAATCACAAGCCTTGAAGCTCATATCCAAGCCCTTCACACTGTGTGTCAAGGCACCTACAGAGATAAAGTCAACACCCTGCTCAGCATAGTCGCGGATGGTATCGTAGGTGATACCGCCAGATGACTCTGTCTCATACTTGCCAGCGATGATATCTACTGCCTTCTTGGTATCAGGCACAGAGAAGTTATCGAGCATGATACGGTTGACACCGCCGTGCTTCAATACCTGGTCGAGCTCATCGAAGCTGCGAACCTCGATTTCAATCTTCAGATCGAGACCCTTCTCCTTGAGATAAGCATGGCAACGGTCGATGGCGTTATCGATACCGCCAGCGAAATCGATGTGGTTGTCCTTGAGGAGAATCATATCGAAGAGACCGATACGATGGTTCATACCACCACCAATCTTCACAGCCTGCTTCTCCAACATACGGAGACCTGGAGTAGTCTTACGGGTGTCGAGGATGTGAGTCTTGGTACCTTCAAGGCGCTTCACATACTTGGCAGTCATGGTAGCGATACCGCTCATACGCTGCATGATGTTGAGCATGAGACGCTCAGTCTGGAGCAGCGAACGGGTCTTGCCCTCTACGATCATAGCGATGTCGCCCTTCTTCACGTGGGTACCGTCCTGCAACAGAACCTCTACCTTCATGGTAGGATCGAAGCGTGCGAACACCTTCTTAGCCATTTCTACACCAGCCAAAACGCCATCTTCCTTGATGAGCAAATGGCTCTTACCCATGGCGTCCTCAGGAATGCAACACAAGGTTGTGTGGTCGCCATCACCGATATCCTCAGCAAATGCCAAGTCTATCAACTTGTCTTCTAATTGATCTACGCTTAACATATTATTAATGTTTATTGTTTATAGTTTATTGTTTAATCTTTTCCCGTTCCATAGGGCGCAGAGGATGCCTTCCTCATCACGCTCTACCTTGATTTCTCCGCCCAACCATTCGGTCATGGGCAACTCCTCACGGAACTCATAGTAGTTGACTACCCTACCCTCGGCTATCTCCACCACAGCCTGCTGCAGGATGGTGCCATCGGGAAGCACCACGGTATGAGCACCGCATCTTCTCAGCTCCTCCATCACTATCTCATCTTGAGAGGTTCTGCCATCATCGGCTTCATTTCCCTGAGCGGCTTCAGCGGTTTGCCATTCGGCATTCTGATAGGATGAACCGGCTTTTGGGATGACATCTCGAAGGTCTGCTCTCCCGGTTTTTCACCTGATGAGGATGAAGAGGATGATGCACTATCCTTTCGGAGACTATCGGATGATGCCGAGGAAGCGCTTCCTGCCGGTGCAGCCACAGGCTTCTGCGGATGCATGCGAATCAGCTTGATATGCTCCAGGAACATCAGCTTCAAGGTGGTCTGAGAAGAGACACCCGTGCCGTTATCGTCATTCATCAGCATGAAGTATCCCTTCACGCTCTTGATGCCAAGAGAATCAGCATCAGAGAGTTCCACCGAATAATGCTGGGTACTCTGAATCATGATGGTACGCTGGGCAATACTGTCGTTACCAAACTGCACTGCGAGCATCGCAACACCATTGCGCATACCATCCTGGTAGATGAACTGCGCATCGAAATCGAGCATCAGGCGGTCGCCCTTATGGAAGGTAGAATCCACCTTGATATCGAAGCTGGTACTATTGAACGGCTTCACAGGCATGAACACCATCGATGTAGCGAGATTCCATACATTAGCCGTATCGCCGGTGGCAGAGAGATTAGCAAACTCTCCTCCCTCCTTGGCACTACCGCCCATAGCTGTAATCTCGTTGTTGTAACGGTCGGTCAGGTCCTTATACACATCCTCCAGCAGTTCGGTATGACGCATATAATAAACCATGGAAGAATCAAACTCGGCAGGGGTGACATCGTGCTTCCTGAGCACCGCCTCGCGATAAGCCAGGCTCTGCCCCTTGTCGCCGTTATCATCCATGTGTGCCATCGCCAGAGCCAGGTGATAATCATAAAGAATATCCGTCATCTTGCCCTTCGACAAGACGCCGCTAGGCAGGGAAGGCTTGCAGGATGAAACGCAGAAAAGCAATGCCATCACTGCCACAAGACAAATCATTAACTTCTTCATTCTCATGCCTCCTTTCTATTTCTTATCTTCCTTGTTAGCAGAAGTCTTCTTCTTCTCCCCTTCCTTTTTCTTATTACTTCCTCCGAGCTGCTCCAGTTCCTTGCGGCAGAAGAGCAGCATGGAGATGATACCCACGCTGACGCAGGCATCGGCAAAATTGAATACAGGATCGAAGAATGTTCCCTGCTGACCACCCCAGAAAGGTACCCACTCCGGCCAGGTATAGTCGAAGAACGGGAAGCGAAACATATCTACCACCTTACCCATAAAGAAAGGTGCATAGCCATCGCCGAACGGTACCATATAGGATACGTAATAAGGCGAGGATGCAGTGAACATCAGACCATAGAACATCGAATCGATCATATTGCCGATGGCACCCGTAAGTACCAGGGCTACGAGGATGATGTAGAGCAGACGATGCGTACCCCTCCTGATGATGCGATAGAGATAGACGATGAGAGCGACGATGGCTACAGAGCGCAGCAGGCTGAGCCAGAACTTACCGATGAACGACATGCCCCACGCCATACCATTGTTCTCAATGAAATCGATAAAAAACCAATCTGTAACACGAACAGACTCGCCAAGGCAAAAGTGGGTCTTGATGTACAGCTTAATCCATTGGTCGATGATAAGCAGCACAACTACCATTGCCGTGACGAGCCAGCCGATATGTAAATTCCTTTTTTTCTCCATTTATTATTTCTTTCTAGCCTCCTTGGAAGCTACACTCAATGTGGCATGAGGTACTGCACGCAAACGCTCCTTAGGAATCAACTCACCCGTCTCGCGGTCGATGCCATAGGTCTTGTTCTGAATGCGGACCAGCGCAGCCTCCAGCCCCTTGATGAACTTCTGCTGGCGCTGAGCCATCTGGATGATTTCCTCCTTGCTCTGTGCCTCGCTGCCCTCCTCAAGAGCCTTGTAGGTTGGTGATGTATCTACCACATCATTACTATCTGAGTGGTTGAGCTGAGCCATACAATCACGGTAGGTCTGCTTTGCCACCTTTAACTTCTCTTCAATGATAGCGCGGAACTCCTCGAGTTCTACATCGCTATAACGTGCTTTTTCGTTAGCCATAGACGTTGTTTTGTTATAAAAGTTATTATTAGACTAGAGTTTTAAGGAAAGAAGTTAGAAGCAAGTAGCTTCGGATAACTCCTGACTCCTAACTTCTAACTCCTAACTATTTAATTCTTCTCTACGAGAATGTTCAACTTAAAGTCATCAAACTCGGTCTCAACACCTGCGTTGTCACCGATTTCGATGCTGTCAGCCAGTACCTGACCCTTGATGTAGTCGCCGAATGACTCGATGGCGGCATTGGTCTCTTCGTTGGAAGCCACAGTCACCTTGATGCGGTCGGTAATCTCCAGACCCGTCTCCTTGCGGAGGTTCTGGATACGGTTGATCAGCTCACGAGCCATACCCTCCTTCTTCAATTCAGGAGTCAACTCTACCTCAAGCGCTACGGTCAGATTGCCCTCGTTAGATACGAGCCATCCTGGAATATCCTCTGAGATAATCTCCACGTCGGCTACCTCTACCACGGCTTCCTGTCCGTCAATATTCAATGTGATGTTGCCTGCCTTCTCGAAGGCTGCAATCTGGTCCTGATCGAGCGCTGACATCTGGGCAGCAACACCCTTCATCAGCTTGCCGAACTTCTTACCCATCACTCTGAAGTTACACTTCACCTTCTTCACGAGAATGCCCTGACCCTCAATGAAGTTAACCTCCTTCACGTTCACCTCGTTCTTCAACAGTCCGGCTACTGCCTCGATGTGTGCCTTCTGTACATCATCTACGGCTGGAATCATGATCTGCTGGAGTGGCTGACGCACCTTGATGTTCACCTTGCGGCGCAATGCCAATACCATGGAAGTAATCTTCTGGGCGATGGCCATACGCTCCTCCAGGTCGGCATCGATAGCAGCCTCATCAGCTACAGGGAACTTGTCGAGGTGTACGCTCTCCAACTCGCCGCCCAAGTCGTGATACAACTCGTCTGCATAGAATGGAGCGAATGGTGCCAAGAGCTTAGCCACTGTCATCAGGCAGGTATAGAGAGTCTGGTAAGCACTCAGCTTATCCTCGCTCATCTCCTTACCCCAGAAACGTTTACGGTTCAGACGAACGTACCAGTTAGAGAGGTCATCGTTGACGAAAGCATCGATGAGACGGCCTGCACGGGTTGGGTCGTAGCCAGCCAACTCTCTGTCAACGCCCTTGATGAGGGTATTGAGTGAAGAGAGAATCCAGCGGTCAATCTCTGGGCGCTTCTCGAATGGCACCTGAGCAGCCTCAGCATCGAAACCATCTACATTAGCATAGAGGGCGAAGAAGCTGTAGGTATTATATAAGGTACCGAAGAACTTGCGACGGGTCTCATCCACACCGTTAGGGTCGAACTTGAGGTTGTCCCAAGGCTCGCTGTTGGTCATCATATAGAAACGAACAGGGTCGGCACCATACTTATCAATCATCTCGAATGGGTTGGTTACGTTACCCACGTGCTTACTCATCTTGTTACCCTTGGCATCGAGAACGAGACCAGAAGAGATTACGTTCTTGAAAGCTACGCTGTCGAATACCATGGTAGCGATGGCGTGCAGGGTGAAGAACCATCCACGGGTCTGATCCACACCCTCGTTGATGAAGTCGGCTGGATAGAACTTAGGAGGAATAGCATATCCCTCGTAGGTGCTGTGGATGAGTGCATCACGGTCGGCCTCTGTGCCACGTGCCATCTCTCCCTCGAATGGGTAGTGGAGCTGGGCGTAAGGCATTGAACCTGAATCGAACCAAACGTCGATGAGGTCGCTCTCACGATACATTGGCTTGCCCTCCTCGTTTACCAATACGATATGGTCAACGTATGGACGGTGGAGGTCAATCTTATCATAGTTCTCCTGACTGTAGTCGCCAGGAACGAAACCATTCTCCTTCAATGGGTTGCTCTGCATGATACCGGCAGCCACAGACTTCTCGATTTCAGCATAGAGTTCCTCCAGACTGCCGATGCACTTCTCGCCACGGTTCTCGTCACGCCAGATTGGCAATGGAGTACCCCAGAAACGGGAACGGGAAAGGTTCCAGTCGTTCAGGTTCTCAAGCCAGTTGCCGAAACGTCCTGTACCGGTGCTCTCAGGCTGCCAGTTGATGGTCTTGTTGAGTTCTACCATACGCTCCTTGCGGGCTGTATCCTTGATAAACCAGCTATCCAATGGGTAGTAGAGGATAGGCTTGTCGGTACGCCAGCAGTGAGGATAGTTGTGCACGTGCTTCTCGCTCTTGAAAGCCTTGCCCTCCTGCTTCAGTTCGTAGCAGAGTACGATATTCAGGTCTTCAGCCTTATCAGAAGCCTTCTTGTCCCAAACACCATCCACATTAAACTGTGGGTCGTAGGCATTCTTCACGTAGTCGCCTGCATGATGAGCGTATGCCTCCTTGTTGACACAAGCGGTCACGAAGTTGTCATCGAGGTCTTCGATGAGATAGAACTTACCCTGGAGGTCAACCATTGGGCGGGTCTCACCCTTCTTATTAATAAGGTAGAGGGCTGGGATGTTGGCATCCTTAGCCACCTTGGCATCATCGGCACCGAATGTAGGTGCGATGTGAACGATACCTGTACCGTCATCGGTAGTAACGTAGTCGCCGAGGATGACGCGGAAAGCCTCGCTATCCATCTCTACGAACTTATCGCGACCATCCTCAGAAGCGAATACCTTCTCAGGATGAGCAGCAGCATATTCTGTAACGAAAGCTGGAGCAAAAGCATCTACCTTCTCGCATGGCTTCACCCATGGCAGGAGCTGCTCGTAGTGCATGCCTTCGAGATCTGTACCCTTCATGTGGTCGATAATGCGCCATGGGCACTGCTTCTTCTCCTTGTCGAATGGCAGGAGATCGCCCTCCTTGCACTCCTGGTCTGCCTTCAGATATGAACCTACCAAAGCCTCAGCCATCACGAGTGTCATAGGCTCACCATTGTAGAGGTTGTAGGTCTCGATGGCTACATAGTCAATCTTAGGACCTACACAGAGAGCCACGTTTGATGGCAGAGTCCAAGGTGTAGTGGTCCATGCGATGAAGTATGGCTTGCCCCACTTGGTCCACTCTGCCTTAGGATCCTTGATGAGGAACTGGGCAGTGGTGGTGAGATCCTTTACATCGCGGTAGCAGCCAGGCTGGTTCAACTCGTGAGAGCTCAAACCTGTACCTGCGCCTGGAGAGTATGGCTGGATGGTGTAACCCTTGTAGAGCAGGCCCTTGTTGTAGAGCTGCTTGAGGAGCCACCAGAGCGTCTCAATATACTTGTTATCGTAAGTGATATAAGGATGATCGAGATCCACGAAGTAACCCATCTTCTCGGTCAACTCGCGCCACTCAGCAGTGAACTTCATCACGTTCTCGCGGCACTTGTGGTTGTAATCCTCGGTAGAGATATACTTCTCAGAAGCCTTGTTGTCGATATCCTTCTTGGTGATGCCGAGTTCCTTCTCGACACCAAGTTCAACAGGAAGTCCGTGAGTATCCCATCCAGCCTTGCGGTGAACCTGGAATCCCTTCATCGTCTTGTATCTGTTGAACGTATCCTTGATACTACGCGCCAGCACGTGGTGAATACCAGGGTGGCCATTAGCAGATGGAGGTCCCTCAAAGAAGATAAACTGAGGGCAGCCTTCACGCTCGTCAATAGACTTGTGGAAGATATCATTCTTCTCCCACGCTGCTAGTACGTCATTGTTTGTCTGAGTCAAATTCAGACCATTGTGCTCGGCAAATTTCTTAGCCATATTATCTATTTAAATTTTATATTGTTTTTACTTTTGGGCGCAAAGTTACAAAAAAAAAAGGTTTTACCCAAAATCTTTAATATATTTTCTACTTATATATACAAAAAAGACTCCTAAATGACTGAAAAATTGCTCTTTTCAAGTCATTTAGGAGTACTAAAACCTAAAATAAATGAAATATGATAAACTAAATGTTTCTAAAAGTAATGGCGGCTAACCATTGACTACTTGATAACAAACTTCTTGCCATTGCAGATGTACATACCTGGAGACAGGACATACTCTGCATCAGAAACCTTGTTCACTTCGGCTACCTTCACACCATTGATAGAGTAAATCTGCAACTTAGCAGGAGCCTTCTTGCAACCTACCTGGTTGATACCTGTTGAGGCAGACTCATTGGTCTTACCGTTGCGGTAATAAACTGCACCGTTCTCGAAAGCATTGGTCTTACCGTTGCGGTCATAAACTGCACCGTTGACGAAAGCAAAAGTTTCTGTCTGGTTGACACCATTACCATTATTGTTGAAGATAATATTAGTAGGAGCACCTGTCAAATCACCATCAAACTTCCACATCCAGACATCCAGACCATTCTTCTTCATGTCAGTCTTAGTACAGCTTACACCTGGCCAGGTACCACCGGTAAAGTTGTCTGCATCATTCCAAGCCCATACGTGGATGTCACTCCATTCTGCAGGAGCGAGGAAGTAAGCGAAGATACCTGTTGGAGTAGGAATAACTACCTCTTTTATCTTGGTGAAGGTTGCAGAACCAGTATTGGTTTCATTGTCAGTATTGGTTGCGCTCCAAGTTACAGTCTTGCTCTCGCCTTCCATCATGTCAGCACCGAGAGTAAAAGTAGCAGCCTTACCAGGAGTAAAAGCCACCTGCTCGCCATCACCAATCTTATACCAACCGCTCTTGGCATTGTTGCTGAGGGTTGCTGTTACGGAGATAGTCTTCTGGAAGTCACCACCATTAGGACTCAAAGTAACCTTGGCTGCAGTATTGACAGGAGCGTCAATCTTCTCATTGGTCTTACCGTTGCGGTCATAAACTGCACCGTTGACGAAAGCAAAAGTTTCTGTCTGGTTGACACCATTACCATTATTGTTGAAGATAATATTAGTAGGAGCACCTGTCAAATCACCATCAAACTTCCACATCCAGACATCCAGACCATTCTTCTTCATGTCAGTCTTAGTACAGCTTACACCTGGCCAGGTACCACCGGTAAAGTTGTCTGCATCATTCCAAGCCCATACGTGGATGTCACTCCATTCTGCAGGAGCGAGGAAGTAAGCGAAGATACCTGTTGGAGTAGGAATAACTACCTCTTTTATCTTGGTGAAGGTTGCAGAACCAGTATTGGTTTCATTGTCAGTATTGGTTGCGCTCCAAGTTACAGTCTTGCTCTCGCCTTCCATCATGTCAGCACCGAGAGTAAAAGTAGCAGCCTTACCAGGAGTAAAAGCCACCTGCTCGCCATCACCAATCTTATACCAACCGCTCTTGGCATTGTTGCTGAGGGTTGCTGTTACGGAGATAGTCTTCTGGAAGTCACCACCATTAGGACTCAAAGTAACCTTGGCTGCAGTATTGACAGGAGCGTCAATCTTCTTGGCACTTGTACCACCATCATACTCCAAGTGGATATCGCCTGTGATACCAGTGATTTCACCAGACTGTGCACCATTTCCATTATTCAAGATGACATTGAAATTCTCTACGCCATCGAAAGAGTAAGTCCAGTATTTAGCACCATCAATCTCCACAGGACCGGCCATTACCTTACCAGGCCATGCGCCTGTCAAGTCTTTGCCGTCTGTACCTGTTGTCCAAGCATGGATGTGAGGAGCATTAGCAGCCTTTACATATACCATGATAGAAGCATTAGGATCTACCTTGGTGAAGGTCAAGCTACCGCTCTTCACTTTACCGTCCTGGCCCTCTGCGCTCCAATCAATAGTCTTGGTGTCGCCAAAGTTCATACCTTCGCCGATGGTAAGGTTCTCACTCACACCAGGAGTCAAGTTCACCTTATTCTGGCCTTGTATCTGATACCAACCAGACTTAGCGTCTTCAGAGAGAGTAACTGTCATGTTAATAGTCTCAGTGCGGAATGATCCACCTGCCTGTGAGAATGAAACGCTTGCAGGCTGAATAGGAGCCTCATCAATCCAAGTTGTACCAGCCTCTTCATTACCATCATAGGTCTGACCACCCTTATGCTGAGCAGCAGTTTCGTAGATGAAAGCGCCATCCTCAATGAGCTTGCCACCAGTCCAGTCTTTCACGAGTACGCGAACCTGACCCTGATTATTAGGAGCATCAACGGTGATAGTAGGACCTGTGTAAATCTTGCCTGTTACCAAGTCTGTATAAGTACCAGCTGGGCAATCTGTGAAAGTAGCACCACCATTGAGGGCTACGAGTGCATAGCTGTCCTTATAAGCACGCTTGAAAGCGATACCGCCATTGGCAGTGCAACCATCTGTAGTCCACTGACCCTTGCGGAGAGCAGGCACTGCCTGACGAATCTTGTTCAGACGGATGAGGTGCTGAGCCACATCATGATTCAAAGAGGCAGCCACATTACCAGAAGCCTTGTATTCACCGAAGTCTGATGCTTCTACATCACCTGTGATATAACCACCGAAGTAAGCACGACCGGTGTTAGAAAGAGGACCATTAGGACCTTTATCAATTACTACACCACGACGGAAACCTACCTCAGAACCATAATAGAGACATGGGATTCCACGGAAGGTAAACAAGAGAGAGAGGTTCTCAGCCCACTGAGCATCTGTACCACCGAAACGGTTGGTATCGCTTGGACCTGGACTATAGTCATGGCTATCTACATATACCACATTGAAAGTAGCGTCATTATAGCACTCGTCGCCGCTTGCCAAGCTGAAAGCCTGTTGGGCAGTGTTGTAGCTGTAGTGCATAGGGAAGTCAATGACGTTGAATCCGCTTGACTGAGAATAGTCTGGCTCGTGCCATGCACCATTGAGCATCTTGGCATTGTTGCTCTTTGGAGAAGTAGTCTCCTCCAAGCAAAGCAGTTGTGGGCCTACAGGCTCAGAACCCTCAGGAATCACCTGATTATCCCAGTAACTTTTGCTTCCATCCCATTTGTTGAGCAAGGCCTCGTCCGACTTCCAGGTATAGAAGTAGCAAGAGAGGTTTGCCTGACCTCTATAGGTTACATCGTTCATACGTGTACAAACCTCACCATACATAAAGAAAGGTGCCTTGTTCAAGCGCTTGTTCTCGTACTGCTTACCAAGTGCTTCAAATTGAGGGATAAACTCCTTGTTGAATGTCAAGCGGGAGATGTGGCCGGATGTATCAATACGGAAACCATCGACACCCATCTTGATAAACTGTCCATAGCAATCTACGAGATACTTAGCCACGTAGTCGTTCTCTGTGTTGAGATCCACACAATCACCAGCAATCTGACCCATCCAACGGCTTGGGAAGTCCCAGTTCCAGTTGTTGGCAGTATGGTGCCAATAGTTGTGTATATCGTGGTTATTGCCATCTGTATTCTTCATCAGGGCAAGACGACGCTGATACTGTATCTTTACATTGCCCAAGTAATCATTGCCCAACTTTCTCTCATCAGGGATCATACAAGCATCAATGTATGCTTGGTTACGAAGATGAGTATCACGGTCGAACATCTTGCAGAGCTTCTCCTCACCGAAGTTACTGGTGTGGTTGAGCACGATGTCAAGAATGATCTTGATACCCTTGGCGTGAGCCTTGTCGATGAGTTCCTGGAACATCACGTCACCGCTCTTTTTGCCGTCACCACTCTGATAGCGGCAGTCAACCTTAGAGAAATCCATGGCATGATAGCCGTGGTAGTCGTAACCAGAAGCGTTCTGTACGACAGGAGTAATCCAGATGGCAGTGAATCCAAGCGCCTTGATGTAGTCGAGCTTGTCAATCACACCCTGGAAGTCACCACGCCAACAAGGATCCTTGGTACTCTTCTGTGCTTCCTGGTTGTCCCAGCAGAGCACGTTGTTACTTGGATCTCCATCGTAAAAACGGGTGGTGATCATGAAATAGATACTTTCGTCTCGGAAATCAGTACGATTGCTGGTAAACGTGTCTGTAGCCATCGTCTGCATAGAGACCAACATGAGCATTAAAACCGCCCATAATTTTGCGACAAGTTTCTTCATAATGAAATTGTTAAGTTAAAATTAATTAGTTGAATTATCTGCCGCAAAATTACAAACTATGTCTATCCGCCCAACAAGATATTTCACGTTTCTGCTGATATTTTTGTGCAATCGATTTCTCAAATATTAAGAAAAAGAGGCTGGATTCTGTAAACCAAATATTTACAAAATCCAGCCCCTTTAAGAGTAAATAATTAATATAACGGGCGCGCCAGAAAACAGAAAGAATATTGTACTTTTGGCTTGTCCGAAATCAATTTCAGAGGTTTTCAGCCTCTTGCAGCCAGATGGTGGATGCGGCATCACTAGGCATGCGCCAGTCGCCACGAGGACTCAGGCTCACACTTCCCACTTTCGGACCATCAGGCAGACAGCTTCGCTTGAACTGCTGGTTGAAGAAACGGCGAACAAATGTCTTGAGCCATTTCTTGATAGTCTCCTCATCGTAGGAATCAGGATCGTTGTCACTGATCTTCACACGCTCCAGCTTGGTATCGATAAACGCCTTCTTTGCCAACATGTAAATCTTGGAAGGACGGAAACCGAAACGCAGGAAGTAATAGAGGAAGAAATCGTGCAACTCGTATGGTCCTACCAGGTCTTCCGTCTTCTGCTTGATATTACCATTTTCATCGGCAGGAATCAGCTCCGGACTGATAGGTGTGTCGATGATGTCGCGCAGGGTGATGCGGCTCTGCTCATCCACTCCACTCTCGGCAACATAGTTCACGAGATGGCGGATCAGAGTCTTAGGGATGCTGGCATTCACGCCATACATGCTCATGTGGTCGCCATTATAGGTAGCCCAGCCCAGAGCCAGCTCAGAAAGGTCGCCGGTGCCTATCACCATACCGCCCATCTTGTTGGCAAGGTCCATCAGAATCTGCGTACGCTCGCGTGCCTGCGAATTCTCATAGGTTACATCATGCACGCTGGCATCATGACCGATATCCTCGAAATGCTGGGTCACTGCCTTGGCGATACTGATTTCACGGATGGTGATGCCCAGACTCTTCATCAGCGAGATGGCATTATTATATGTTCTATCGGTGGTTCCGAAACCTGGCATGGTAACACCCAGGATGCCTCGGCGGTCCATCTTCAGCTTATCGAATGCCTTCACGCAGACGAGCAGGGCAAGGGTGGAATCCAATCCGCCGCTGATACCCACTACCACCGTCTTGGCATGGGTATGTACGATGCGCTTGGCAAGACCCATCAGCTGGATATTGAAAATCTCCTCGCAGGAGGCATCCATATCGCTGCTGGTAGGAATGAAAGGATGGGGATTCACCTCACGCTCCAACACGAACTCGCGCTCGTTCTCGGTAGGATCAGCATCGATGTTACGGATGTTGAACTGTCCGCCGAGAACCGAATATTTGATGTTGCGCTGGGCGTTGACATAGGTGGAATTGGTGCGACGCTCTGAACGGAGTTTCTCCACATCAACCTGCGCGATAACCATCTGAGGATCAAGAGAGAAACGTTCACCTTGTGCAAGTAAAGCTCCATTCTCATAAACCAGGGCATTTCCGCCATATACCACATCCTGCGTGCTCTCGCCAAAACCACAGGAACTGTAGATGTAACCCGTCATGGTGCGGGCACTCTGCTGGCTCAGCAGACTCTTCAGATAGTTGTGCTTTCCGATGAGTTCATCGCTCGCAGAGAGGTTGAAGATGAGGTCGGCACCAGCCAGTGCCAGCTTGTTGCTAGGAGGAGCCGGCGCCCATACATCCTCGCATATCTCTACGCCAAACTGCACGCCGTCATAGGTGCGGAAAATCTGCACATCCGGAGTCAGCTTCACCTTGTGTCCGGCATAGCGGACCTCGCAGTCGCGCAAATCCTGGGCAGAGGCAAACCAGCGCTTCTCATAGAACTCACTGTAGTTAGGGAGATAGGTCTTAGGCACGATGCCCAGGATCTGTCCGTGCTGGATCACGATACCGCAATTCAGCAGCAGATCGCCAGCCACTACCGGAGCGCCGACAATGGAGATGATGTCGAGTTTGCGGGTGAAATCAAGCAGCATCATCACCGCCTGCTCTGACGATTCCAGGAGCATCTGCTGGCGGAAAAGGTCCTGACAGGAATAGCCTGTAATAGACAATTCCGGGAAGGTAATGATCTCTACGCCCTTGCCTTCAGCCTGGGCTATCAGATCTTCTATCTGTTGGGTGTTGAAGATTACATCGCCTACCTTGACGGCAGGGATGGCACTTGCCACCTTCATAAATCCGTACTTCATATTACTTTGAACTTTGAGATTTGAACTTTGAACTTTATGATTACTTTTATCGGATAGTAACCTGTGTGGCACCATATCCATACTCCTGGAAAGAAGCATCCTGATAGGTGCAGTTCTTATAGCGATAGTTCAGCTCATGGATGAGTGCCTGGCGCAATACGCCCTCTCCCTTGCCGTGGATGAAGATAATCTTCTGTCCCTTGTTCTTCTTGTTCTCTGCCATTGTCTTCTTGAAGATATCCATCTGATAATGAAGGATATCTGCAGAATTCATTCCAGCAGTTGTTTCAAGCACCTCGTCTGCATGAAGATCGACGATGAGGGTACCGTCATCCTTCTTGCTCTTCTTCTTGCTGGTGTTGGCAATCACCTTCTCGTCCTTGTACATCTGCTCCTTCAATCGCTTGGAATCGATGACCAGCGGACGGGCTACCTCGTCGTTCTCCACGATGGTGAAGAGATAGGCTGGAGTCTCGAAGAAATCATTCTCCTCGAAGAGATGGAGCTTGTAGAACTTCACTGGGTCCAGGCGGAACTGAACATCCGTAGCTGGCTTCAGCAGGAATGGCTTGTCCTTCTTGTAGGCAATCATCTGGATGGCGATGTGCTCCATCTCATTCAAAGCCTCACGACCGAATTCCTCGATGAAGAGCTTGGTGTTTGGCTCGATTTCACCCTCAGCCTTCAGGGTCCACGCATTGCCCTCGGCTACGAGATAGGTGTAGCGCAGATAGTAGTTGCTGTCGTTCACCATATACGATTCGAAGCGGGTGTTGGTCACATCCTTGATATCGATAGGCACGAAGGCGAGATAGGCGCTGAGCTTGTTGCCGCCCGTACGCTCCTGAATCTGCTTTACGAAGGTAATCTCGCGGTCGGCAGCATCATACTCCTCTACGTTCATATCCACATCATTCTCGTGCTCGTTCAGGATAGCCTTGATGCTTCTGCTGTCCTGATGCAGTTCGGTGTTGGCATGCTCTTCAGCCTTCTGCTTGGCATCCATCTTGGCAGAGATCATCTTGCCCATGGCATAGTCATCCTGCTCTACCACTACCACCTCGTTGATCGGCATCGGAATCTCGAAACCATCTTCATCCTCTACCAGCACGATATTCTTGCCCTGGAAGCCAGCCACCTTTCCGCCGCCCACTTCGCTCAGGAATCTTACTTTATCACCTTTCTTCATATTTCTATTTAATTTTTTATTTTTATCTAATCATCTATCCTTAACTCAAAATCTATTTTCCCTCAAGCGGAAACACTCTTTCTGAAATGAGGATACACTTTGCAAAGGTACAAAAGATATTGCAGAATATGGATGTTTTTAATATTTTTAATGCAAGTAAGAAAATAATCTTGATGAAAAGCACCGGGTTTGGGATATTTTTTATATCTTTGCAAGTAGATTGCATATAGATTGCACATCGTTAATGTATCACTCTTAAACAATGATTGATTATGATTACATTTCCATGCGCCAAGATCAACCTTGGCTTAAATATAGTAAGCAAGCGCGCTGATGGTTACCACAATCTGGAAACCGTGTTCTACCCTATCCCCCTGACTGATGCCTTGGAGATCAAGCTGATGGGAGATGATTTTCCTAGCGAGGTAGCGTGCGACCTGAAGATCACAGGCAATGCCGTGGATTGCGATGAGCAGAAGAATCTGGTGGTGAAGGCATATAATATGCTGGCTGCCGACTTCAAGATTCCCCGCATTCATACTCATCTCGTCAAGCGAATCCCATCTCAGGCAGGAATGGGTGGCGGCTCTGCGGATGCTGCCTATATGATCCGTCTGCTCGATGAGCGTTTCCGCCTGAACATCGGTATTCCTGAGATGGAGCGATATGCAGCCAAGTTGGGTGCCGACTGTGCCTACTTCATCAGTGCGGACCCGGAGAATGGAGATACTGCCTGCTATGCTGAGGGTATCGGCGATGTACTGATGCCGGTAAGCGGTCCTGGAGATAACATGAAGGGATATTACATTGTGGTGGTGAAGCGTGATGACATCGCCGTAAGCACCAAGGAAGCCTACGCTGCCATCACTCCTAAGAAGCCTGCGAAATGCTGCCGCGACATCGTCCGCCAGCCTATCGAGACCTGGAAGGATGAGCTTGTCAACGATTTCGAGGCGCCGATCTTTGCGATGCATCCAGAGTTAGCAGAAATCAAGCAGAAGCTCTATAACCTCGGTGCTGTATATGCAGCTATGAGCGGTAGCGGCAGTGCCATCTTCGGTATCTTCAAGCATAAGCCTGCCAATATCGAAGAGCAGTTCGAAGGAATGTTCTGCAAAGTATTAAAACTTTAGATTTAAAATATTATAATGAACGAAGAAACACATCAGAAACTGATGACTATCAAGCGAAGCTTTCGCTTGTTGATGAATGGTCCGGGTTCGCAATCCATGCGAGACAAGGGCTTGGGATATAAACTGAATTGGGGTGTACCCTTCTATGAATTGAAGAAGATGGCGCAGGAATACGGCAAGGATTACGACCTCGCCATCGAACTCTGGAAGGAGGATATCCGAGAGTGCAAGATTCTTGCTACCCTCATCATGCCTGCCGACAAGATGCTGGCTGAAATCACGGATATCTGGATGGAACAGGTACAGAGCCAGGAAATGGCTGAGATGCTTGCCTTCAATCTGCTGCAATATGTGGAATATGCGCCCGTGATTGCATATCAATGGATTGCAAGCAATAAACCGCTGTATGAGATTGCCGGTTTCCAGCTTCTTGCCCGCCTCTTTGCGAATGGTAAGGAGCCTAACGATCGTGGAATCAATGAATTCCTGGATCAGGCTGCCGTGGCATTGCAGGGTGATAATATGGGAGTGAAGCATGCTGCCGCCAATGCCGTAATGCGCTTCTGCGATTTCGGAGAGGATTTCGAGAATATCGCCAGAGGGGCGCTCAAGGGTATCTTCGAAATATAATAAATCCGCAGAGCTAAAAATATGCTCTGCGGATTTTTTTCATTGATTTCGCTAGGCGTCTCTCCGGATTTGAAATTATATTCCGCTAGGCGTTCCGCCGGATTTGAAATCCGGCGTCAAAAAAGGTTCGACCTATTAAAACGGGGGATTTGTAATCCCCCTATCCATCAACAGCATTCTTGCTTGCTGCGGATTACAAATCCGCAAAGCTAAAATAGGTTAGGACATTTTTTAACGCCGGATTACAAATCCGGCGGGACGCCTGGCGGAATAAATTTCAAATCCGGCGGGACGCCTAGCGGATGCTCTGTGTAAATCTGTGAAATCTGTGGGACATTTTCTTAGCAGTCGAAATACTTCTGGTATTCGTTTTCGAAATTCGGAGTGAAAACACCCTTGCCGATGTTTTCCTTGATTTCTTCCTTACTCCAGAATCTGCCGCCAGACAACTCTTCCTGGCTCGGCTTCACTTCACCATCATATACACAACGGTGAACATACACCAGCTCCTTTTCTCTCAGACTCTCAAAGACATAATGTCCTAAAGACTCCGGTTCGAAATCGGTGATACCCAGCTCTTCCCTCACTTCACGATGAAGCGCCTGATTCACACTCTCGCCTAAATCCACATGTCCGCCACAGGCAGTATCCCACTTATCAGGCTGGATATCCTTCCATGCCGGACGGTGCTGGAGATACAGTTCCCCCTTACTATTAAATACATGCAGATGAACCACAGGATGCAATATCTTGCATCCGTCATGGGCATGACCTCGGGTGATGGCACCCAAGATATTACCCATTTCATCTACTATCGGAAATTCCTCGTTCTTATTATCTGTCATTATCTATTATTATAACGTTATTTATTATTTATAACGTTCCGTACTCCTCAGAATAGCGGAGCATCTGGCCGGTATAGCTCTCCTCGTAATCGAGATTTACGTCGATAGGATTACCCTCCTCATCATAGACCAGCGTCATTTTAGGATTGATGAAACCCTTGTATGGAGCCAGGTTCAGCTTCTTGTATCTCGCCAGAATCTCGCGATGCAAGTCTGGATCGATATTCACGGCATACTTCTCTACCAACTGGCGGGCAGCCTCGAAATCTCCCTCGCTCTTGATTCGCTGAATCTCTGCAAGGAGTTCTCCGAAGAGATGACGGAGCTTCCCGTAATCATTCACCTTCACATAGGTGCGGGTGGTTACGATATTTCCCTCAGCATCCTTCAGGGCATCCTCGGCAGAAGCATAGCTTACTTCTTCCGTAACCAGTTCCACGGCTCCCTCGGCATGCTCCAGGGTCCACCAGGCTATGAGGGCACGATTTCTCATGTGCGCCTCCTCTATCTTGTCACCCTCCTTGATTCGGATAGTCTGGGTGAGCAAACCGTTCATCAGATAACTGTAATACTGCGCCTTGTAAGCTTCATCATTCGGAGTCAGTCCCAACTCAACCAACTTATGGTCAGCCACATAGTACAAACCGAAAAGATCGGCTCTCGCCTCCTCTATCGTGTTGCCATACGCCTTCAGGGCATCAGGATCGGTGCCAGGAAGAAGCTGACCGCTGCCGTGTCCCAGACACTCGTGAAGGTCGGTATGCAGATCGTCGGTGATATCAGCATACTGATTCATCAGCGCCACAGTCTCCTCATCGATGACAAACTCATCTCTGAATCCGTTGCCCTGAGCCGCCTTGTTGTAGGCATCAGTCAGGTTGCCGATGGTAACGCTCTTCGAACCGTGCTCCTGACGGATCCAGTTGGCATTAGGCAGATTGATGCCGATAGCCGAAGCAGGATATTCCTCTCCGCCAAGCATCGCCGCACAGATTACATTGGCGGTAACACCCTTCACCTCCGGTTTGCGGAAACGGGGATCCACAGGCGAATGATCCTCAAACCACTGAGCATTCTTACTGATGGTCTGGGTTCGCTGGGTAGCCTCCAGGTCCTTGTATTCCACGATACCCTCCCAGGTACCTTTCAATCCCAATGGGTCACCATATACCTCGATGAATCCGTTGATAAAATCCACCATACCTTCGTGCTGCTCTACCCAGGCAATGCTGTATCGGTCGAAATCCTCGAGATTACCGGTGCGATAGAACTTCACGAGCAGGTCGATGACATGCTTCTGTCCCTCATTTTCAGCGAATTTCTGCGCCTTGAGCAACCAGGACACAATTTCCTTGATAGGCTCACTATAGAGTCCATCCTCCTTCCACACCAGCTCAATCATCTCGTTGTTGCGCTTGGTGAGCTTGGAATTGAGTCCGTAAGATGGTGGTGTCGGGTTAGAGGCATCCTTCAATCGGGCATAGAATCTCTCCACTTCCGCCTGAGTCACATTCTCATAGAAGTTGCAGGCAGAAGTCTTTACCAGGTCTTCGCCATCGGTCTGGTTCACTCTCTTCGGCATCACCTCCGGGTCGAAGATGACTGGTACGAGCTGAGCGAGGAGATCTTCCTTGCTCTCTCCTCTCTTGAGGGGCAACTCATCCTCAGAGATTTCCTCCATCAACTGATAGAAGAATTCCTCAGAGAATCCCGGCTTGAATTTCTCGCAGCCATAATGATGATGAATGCCGCTGGCAAACCATACGCGCTTCAGATATACTTCGAAAGCCTTGAATTCTTCGGAATCACAAACGGAAGAAGTTTCGATTTGAGTAGTAGAATCGCTTGCTGTCTCTGTGTTTTCGATAGCCTCTCCTATTATACCCTTGTAATGGCGATAGATTGCCTCCAGGGTTTTGCGAATGCGCAGGTTGTACTTTCCCTGCTGGTCGAACGTGATGTCACGTCCCATCAGGGTAGCCTTTGCCAGGCAGTAAATATACAATTTCTGATTGAGCGACAATGCATCGAATCCCTTCAGCTCATAACGCAGCATCTGGATGTCGGCAAAGCGCTCGTGGGTGTTTACATTACAATTTGCCATGTTCTAAACCTTTATTTCTAGCGCAAAAGTACGACAATTATTTGGATTTTCAAACTTTTCAGCCAACTTTTCTTATTTTATTGAAAGAAATGTAATAAATCTCCCGTTTTTTACGTAACTTTGCAGGAATATCCAATGTAAAAGAAGAAAAATAGTTAAGAAATATGCAAATCAACGAGATATTGAAATCTTACTTCGGATACGATTCCTTCCGACCCAACCAGGAAGCCATCATCCGGGAAGTGATGCAAGGTAACGACTGTCTGGTGCTGATGCCGACGGGCGGAGGAAAGAGTCTGTGCTATCAGGTTCCGGCGCTGGCAATGGAGGGAACAGCAGTGGTCATTTCGCCACTCATCAGTCTGATGCACGACCAGGTGGAAGCCCTCAAGGCGAACGGCATTCCAGCCGAAGCTCTCAACAGCGGCAACGATGTAACCGATGATCTCATCATCCGCAGGAGATGCGAGGCGGGCGAACTGAAACTGCTCTATGTTTCGCCCGAAAAACTCCTCAGCGAGATACCTTATCTGTTCAGCAACATCAAGATTTCGCTATTCGCCGTAGATGAAGCCCACTGTATCAGTCAGTGGGGCCACGATTTCCGTCCGGAGTATTCCCAGCTCGGACTCCTGCACGAGAAATTCAATGGCGTGCCGGTGATGGCGCTCACGGCTACAGCCGATAAGATTACCCGAGAAGACATCATCAACCAGCTGCATCTGAGCGGCCAGACCTTCGTGAGCAGTTTCGACCGTCCGAATCTCAGTCTTACCGTGCGCCAGGAAAGTACGAAGAAGGAGAAGCTGAAATTCATTTACCATTTCATCGCCCGTCGCCCAGACGAGGCAGGCATCATCTACTGCCTCTCGCGCAAGAATACGGAGATGGTGGCAGAGGCTTTGCAGGAGCATGGCATACAGGCAGAAGCCTATCATGCCGGACTCTCCGCCCAACAGCGAGCCTCTGTACAGGAACGTTTCAAGATGGACCAGATAGAAGTGGTGTGCGCTACCATCGCCTTCGGAATGGGTATCGACAAGGGCAACGTGCGCTGGGTGATTCACTACAACATGCCGAAGAGCATCGAGAGTTTCTATCAGGAGATAGGACGAGCCGGAAGAGACGGCGCTCCTGCCGATACGGTATTGTTCTATTCAATGGCAGATATCATCACCCTCCGTTCTTTCTGCGAAGAAAGCGGACAGAAATCGGTGAATCTGGAAAAACTGCGAAGAATGGAAGAATACGCCGAATCGAGAGTCTGCCGAAGAAGAATCCTCCTGAATTATTTCGGAGAGACTTCCAGCAAGGATTGTGGTCATTGTGATGTCTGCAACAATCCTCCACGTACCTTCGATGGTACCGTGCTTACCCAGAAGGCGCTGAGTGCCGTGGTAAGAGCGGGCGAAAAGATTGCCGTGGGTACCTGTATCGAGATATTGAGAGGTATGCAGACGCCTGCCATTACTAGAAATCACTATAATGAGTTGAAGACCTTCGGTGTGGGCAAGGATGTAAGCGTTCGCGATTGGCAGACCTATCTGCTGCAGATGCTCCAGATGGGATTCTTCGAGGTAGCGTATAATATGCATAACCAGATGAAGGTCACGCCATTGGGCTGGAAGGTTCTCAAAGGAGAACATCAGGTTTCATTGGCGATTATGGAGAATGAAGAGCGGGCTCCTCGTCAGCAAAGGGTCAACAGACCTTCAAGAGGAAGCAGCATCCCTGTAGTTCATGCCGAGCGTGTGATTTTCGAGGATGAAATGGCGGGTGTAGAAGACAAGAAGCTCTTCGAGTATCTGCGTAAGATCCGCAAGAATCTTGCCGATGAACAGGGCTATCCTCCATATATAGTTTTATCAGATAAGAGTCTGCACGAATTGACGAAGATGAAGCCAACCACCCTCCAGGCATTCGGTCTCATCAGCGGTATCGGCGAATTCAAGATCAAGAAATATGGCGATACTTTTATCAAAGCCATCAAGAAATATACAGGCAAATAAAAAAAGGAGAGGTAACCTGGGCCAACAAGTTACCTCTCGAATTTGAAACAACGGCTTGGAAAGCTAATTATTCTAGCTTCCTCCCATAATATCTAACGGGGAAGCTTAGTTATTCACGCTACCTCCCACAATATCGAGCAATTCATTCGTAATGGCCTGTTGACGACTCTTGTTGTACTGAAGATTCAGTTCACGCAAGAGTTCATCGGCATTATCCGTAGCAGTCTGCATGGCAACCATACGGGCAGCATGCTCACTCGCCTGACTATCCAACAAAGCAGTGTAAACCATCAGATGAAGCTGCTTAGGAATCAATACACCCAAAACAGTCTCCAGGTCCGGCTCCACGATGAAGTCATCGTTCAGAGGATGCGCCTCTGCACGCTGTCTTTCATCCTCACCAGCCTGCTTCTTGCGCAGATACTCCTGAGCCTTTGCCGTAGCCACATTCGATGTGAGGTCACGGTCGTTGTCCTCTCCTATCGCCTCTGTGCTGAGGTCGATAGGCAGGAAAGTCTTCCGGGTCAGGATCTGCGAACCGGCACTCTTGAAGTGGTGATAGATCATCTCCACCTTGTCGAGTTCACCAGCTGCATACTGCTTGGCAAGCTTGCGGGCGATGTCGGCACAAGCGCCTGAATTAGGATGATCGGCAAGATCCAAGAAGTTACCGCCAATCTTCAAACCCAGCTTCTGTGCCTTCTCAGCCACCTTTCTGCCGATAGGATATACCGTGATGTCGTCAATGCCATGAGCCTTATACTCGTCCACCGCCTGAATCATCATCTTGATGACGTTGGAGTTGAAACCACCGCACAAGCTGCTGTTAGAGCTATATACAATGAGAGCCACACGCTTGATTTCCTTGTGCTCCACCTGCAACTCATGGTCCACATTCGGAGTACTCACCAGGAAGCTCTTCAGGATATGCTCCAGCATATTCTCATAAGGCAGCATATTCTGGATAGCTACCTGAGCATGATGCAACTTGCTGGATGCCACCATCTTCATCGCACTCGTAATCTTACGGGTACTGTTGACGCTGGCGATGCGAGTCTTAATCTCTTTTAACGACGGCATAGGCTATTACGCTTTATATTGTCCTGCTACATTAGCCATGGTATCCTTGATCACCGCGATACAATCGTCGGTAAGTTTACCATCAGCCAAAGTCTCGATTACGTCGGCGTGCTGGCTGCGCATAGCGTCGAGGAACTGATCCTGGCAATCGCGAACCTTGTCCATTGGCACGTCGTGCATCAGTCCGTGCACACCACAATAGAGGATAGCCACCTGCTCGCCCACTGGCATAGGGCGATACTGAGGCTGAACCAGCAACTGGTCGTTCTTTCTACCACGGTCCAGTGTCATCGCTGTTACGGCATCCATATCGCTTGAGAACTTAGAGAAGGCCTCCAGCTCACGATACTGAGCCATATCGATCTTCAGGGTACCAGCCACCTTCTTCATACTCTTGATCTGGGCAGAACCACCTACACGAGATACAGAGATACCTACGTTGATAGCTGGGCGGAAGCCCTGGTTGAAGAGGTCGGTCTCCAGGAAGATCTGACCGTCGGTGATGGAAATCACGTTGGTTGGGATGTAGGCAGAAACGTCACCTGCCTGGGTCTCGATGATTGGGAGGGCTGTCAAAGAGCCACCACCCTTCACCTTGCCCTTCAGGCACTCAGGAAGGTCGTTCATCTGCTCGGCTACCTCCTGCTGGTCGTTGATACGAGCGGCACGCTCCAACAGACGAGAGTGGAGATAGAACACATCACCAGGGTAAGCCTCACGTCCTGATGGACGGCGGAGGATCAGTGATACCTCACGGTAAGCCACAGCCTGCTTACTCAAGTCATCATATACTACGAGGGCTGAGTAACCGCGGTCGCGGAAGTACTCACCGATAGCCGCACCAGCGAATGGTGCGTAATACTGCATGGCTGCAGGATCGGCAGCGGTAGCACTTACGATGATGGTATATGGCAGGGCGCCGTGCTCCTTCAGGTTCTGTACCAATGCTGCAACGGTAGATGCTTTCTGACCGATGGCTACATAGATACAATATACAGGCTTGCCTGCCTCATAGAAACTCTTCTGGTTGATGATGGTATCCACTGCGATGGCAGTCTTACCGGTCTGACGGTCGCCGATGATCAACTCACGCTGTCCACGACCGATAGGAATCATGGAATCGACAGCCTTCAAACCTGTCTGCAGAGGCTCCTTCACTGGCTGACGATAGATCACACCAGGAGCCTTACGATCCAGCGGCATCTCGAAAGCGCCGGTGAGATCGATATCACCCAGACCGTCGATAGCCTGACCCAGAGGGTTAACGACACGACCTAAGAAGTTGTCGTTCACGCGGATAGAAGCGATACGGTGAGTACGCTTCACGCTCTGTCCCTCCTTGATGCCAGCAGTAGGACCTAAGAGGACACAACCTACATTGTCTTCCTCCAAGTTCATGACGATGGCCATCGTGCCGTTCTCGAACTCAAGAAGCTCATTAGCCTCTGCATTGCGAAGACCGTAGATACGAGCCACGCCATCGCTGACGGTAAGCACGGTACCTACCTCGTCAAACTGCTGAGAGCCATTCACCTCCTGGAGCTGCTGCTGAAGCACTTCAGACACCTCACTTGGTTTAATTTTATCTGACATTGTTTATTTACTTTGAAATTTGAACTTTGAAATTTGAACTTGATGATTACCTTTATTATAAAGAAGTAACCCTTTCCGTTCTCTTTCCGTTTTACTTTTTGAGCTGTGTCAGAATGTTGTTGAGCTTAGTCTTCACGCTCGCATCCATTCTGTAAGTATCATACTCAAGGATGAAACCACCGATCAAATCAGGGTTCACCTCAGTCTTGAACTCCACAGTACCTTGCGTTCTCTGCTCCACCATCTTGCGCATCTTGTCCTCCGTAGAGGCATCAACGGCAGTGGCGGTGATCAGCTTACCGCGGATGATGTTCTTCTGTTTCCTGTAAAGAGTGATATACGAAGCAGCCATGAATTGCAGGGTGCTCTCCCTATCCTCCTTCAGGACGAGTGCGATGAACTTCTTGCTCAGATCCGATGGGTTCTTACCCAGGGCTGTGGTGAGAAGCGCCTGCTTCTTGTCCTTGGAAAGCATAGGGTTGTCTATCGTAAATCTCAGTTCAGGCACGTCGATGTAGCTCGTGTAGAGCGTCTGCATCTCCTGGTACACCTGATCTTCGAGCTTCATGCCGAGTGCTGCCTTGATGAGGGCACGGGCATAACGCACCGATATTACACCTATATCCATAAGCTTTACTGTTTGTTGTCAGAAGAAACCTCGTCCAGCAGTCGATTTATCATATCCATCTGTGCCTTGTCGTCAGAGAGCTTAGCCTTGAGCACTTTTTCTGCAATCTGAACAGAGAGCTCGGCAACCTGGCCACGGATTTCGCGGATGGCATTCTGCTTTTCTGTCTCAATCTGTGCCTTGGCATCAGAGAGCAGACGAGCGCCCTCTTCGCGAGCCTTGTCCTGTGCTTTCTCTACGATGGCATCGCGGGTATCGGCAGCCTCCTTGAGGATGGCAGCCTGCTTCTCGCGAGCTTCCTGCAAGATGGATTCACCTTCTTTTTGGATATTGGCAAGCTTCTCGTTGGCTTCGTGCGCTTTCTTCAGGCTCTCGTCGATGAAGGCCTTGCGCTTTGTCACCATCTTGACGATGGCTCCGAAACCAGCCTTTCTCAAGATGACGAAAACAATCAGAAAGACGACTGTCATCCAGAAAAGCAAACCGCTATCAGGAATCAATAAATCCATATATACTGGTTAAAGTTTTACTTAAACGTTTTATTTTAACTAACTCTGGAAAAGATCACCCACCCGCCCGCAAAGAGCAGAACTGATTCCGAGAGCATCAGATATCGGGGCATTCTGCAGATTTGCGAATGAATCGCGGCGGGAAGGGTGATATTCCTTTTATTACATAACGATAGCCAAGATGGCGATGATGACTGCGAAGAACGCAACACCCTCAACCAACGCAGCTGCGATGATCATAGAAGAACGGAGATCGCCCATCTTCTCTGGCTGGCGAGCCATAGCGTCCATAGCCTGGCCACCAATACGACCAATACCAATACCTGCGCCAATAGCGGCCAAACTTGCGCCGATTGCGGCACCTAACTTTGCGAGAGCATCTGCTGCTAATAAAAGTGATAACATAATCTTATAATTTAAGTTGTTAATATTTTCTTTGTTTATAATTCTATTTTACGATTTCTGGCTCAGCCTCATGAGGCTGTACATGAGCCAGCGAGATGAATACTGCACTCAGCATGGTGAATACCAATGCCTGAATGTAGCTTACCAATATTTCGAGGAGCATCATGAAGACACTCATCGCAACACTCACAATTGTCATACCCGTACCTGCCAGATAGTTGGCCAGCATATTTTCACTGATGTTGAACATAATGAAAATAATAGCCGCAAACGCAAGGGCGATAGCGTGGCCCGCCATCATGTTGGCAAAGAGTCGGATAATCAAAGCCAACGGTTTCGTGAAGATTCCGAAGAGCTCGATGAATGGCATCAGTGGTACTGGCACCTTCAACCACGTTGGTACATCCGGCCAGAAGATTTCCTTCCAGTATTCCTTCGTACCGGTGAAGTTGGTGATCAGGAATGTCGTTACACCGAAGAATGCGGTGCAGGCGATATTACCCGTCAGGTTACCACCACCCGGAGGGAATGGTACGATACCCATGATGTTGGCAACGAAGATAAAGAAGAAGCAGGTAAGCAACCATGGTGCGTACTTTGGAGCTTCCTTACCCAGTGTAGCCTTGATCACATCGTCATATACCGACATGACGAACATGTGCATCAGTCCCGTGAATCCCTTTGGTGCAGGGTCATCCACCTTGTGCTTCCTGCACCAGCTGGCTGGAATCAGGATACACAGCAACAGGATGATAGCATCGATGAAGAGCACGCAAACGGTCTTCGTGATGGAGATGTCGAGAGGACGAACCTCCTGGCCTCCCACCTTCTCTACTATCTTGTTGGGATTCGCCTGCGCATCAGCGTTCTTGATCACCAGGTTGAAAGGTCCGGGACGGTCTCCATTGGCATCCTTCTCTTCCGAGAATTCGCTGCTGCAGAACACGTGCCAGCCTGTGGTGGTATTCACGATGATAGGCAGATGAATCACTACGGGATGGTCTCCCACCTTTGTGATATGCCATTCATAAGAATCCTTGATATGACCCCACAATATCTCTTTCACGTCGATTTTTTCCTTTGCCGACACCTGCATTGGCGCCAGCGTGAAGAGCAGCATCGCCATCAAGAGGAATTGTTTGAGATGTTTCATATTCTTTAATTCTTACTTTGTTTATTAATTATTTGTCTCGGAGCCGCATTAAGAGAGGCGGCTCTTTTTCTCTACCCGAGCGAAGTAGATGCAGTCGAACACGAGAAGCATGACATAGAACAGGGCGAAGATGACGGTGAATCCCAGGATGTTCTGCTTGTCGCATGTCAGCACGTAGATGAGGAACACCAGGGTGCCGGCTACCATCTTGATGACCAGTGCCGCCAGGTAGAACTTGGCGAGATTGGCGGGAGATGATTTAGCCACAGCCTTCCAGGCTTCGCCATAAGCAGTACTTGCAACGAGCGAGAATATCGCACTAACTATCAGCGGGTTAACCACCCGTGGCAGAATATCATCGCATAAGGCAGAAACCCTACAGGCGAAGAGGATGGCAAGAGCCATGAGAGCTGTGAGCCACAGGGAAATCTGCTTGTACTTGATACCTGCCTGCCTGATAGCCTGCAAGCGTATCTTTTCATCTTTTTCCATTGTTCTGTCTTGTCAATAATGAGAATTATGAATTCTTAATTTTATACTTCTACGCAGAGGCTTACTTCGTTTTTCTTACATTCCACGAATCCGCCCTTGATGTTCATTGCCTGCTTGCCTTCCCTGGTGGTGTATTCCACCTTGCCCACTTCGAGCGAAGAGATGATAGGCGCGTGATCCTTGAGAATCTCGAACGAGCCGAGGGTTCCCGGAACCAGTACGCTCTCTACCTCACCCTGGAAGACTACTTTCTCAGGAGATACTATCTTTAGCTGTAACATAAGCCGTGGATTTAAAGATTACGCCTGTGCTGCTGCGAGCAACTGCTTAGCCTTCTCCTTCGCATCCTCGATAGTACCTACGTTGAGGAATGCCTGCTCTGGCAGGTCATCCACCTCGCCGTCGAGGATGGCGTTGAAGCCCTTGATAGTCTCTTCGATAGGTACCATCACACCCTTCAAACCGGTGAACTGCTCTGCTACGGTGAATGGCTGACTCAGGAAACGCTGTACACGGCGTGCACGGTTCACGGTCAACTTATCCTCATCAGAAAGCTCATCCATACCGAGGATGGCGATGATATCCTGCAACTCGTTGTAACGCTGCAGCAACTGCTTTACTCGCTGTGCACAGTCGTAGTGAGCCTTGCCCACGATCAGTGGGTCGAGGATACGAGAGGTAGAACCCAGTGGATCTACGGCAGGATAGATACCCAGAGATGCAATCTTACGCGAAAGCTCTGTGGTGGCATCCAGGTGAGTAAAGGTGGTGGCTGGAGCAGGGTCGGTCAAGTCGTCGGCAGGCACATAAACAGCCTGTACTGAGGTGATGGAACCATTCTTGGTAGAAGTGATTCGCTCCTGCATGGCACCCATCTCAGAAGCCAGTGTTGGCTGATAACCTACGGCTGATGGCATACGGCCCAAGAGCGCAGATACCTCAGAACCAGCCTGGGTGAAACGGAAGATGTTATCGATGAAGAACATGATGTCGGCAGCCTCACCGTTCTTGCCTCCGTGGTCACGGAACTCCTCGGCTACGGTCAAACCTGAAAGCGCTACTGAAGCACGTGCCCCAGGTGGCTCGTTCATCTGACCATACACCAGGGTAGCCTGACTCTTGGCAAGTTCCTCAGGGTCAACGAGTGAGAGGTCCCACTTACCCTCTTCCATGGCTTTACGGAACTTCTCGCCATACTTGATAACGCCAGACTCGAGCATGTCTCGAATCAAATCGTTACCCTCACGAGTACGCTCACCTACACCAGCGAATACAGAGTAGCCGTTGTGTCCCTTGGCAATGTTGTTGATCAACTCCATGATGAGCACCGTCTTACCTACACCGGCACCGCCGAAGAGACCGATCTTACCACCCTTCATGTAAGGCTCGAGCAGGTCGATCACCTTGATACCGGTGGCAAGCATCTCCTTGTGCGTAGAGAGCTCGTCAAACTTCGGAGCCTCGCGGTGGATAGGATAAGCACCCTTCATGTCCAATTCGTTCATACCATCAATAGGCTGTCCGATTACATTCATCATACGGCCCTTGATCTGCTCTCCGGCAGGCATCATGATTGGGTTGCCAGTAACGGCAACTTCCAAGCCACGCTGCAAGCCGTCGGTGTTGTCCATGGCGACACAGCGAACTGTATCCTCACCGATGTGCTGCTGCACCTCGATGACCAGGTCGCGTCCGTCTGGGCGTTTCACCTTCAGAGCTTCGTGAATTTTAGGAAGCACCTTCTCAGGGTTCTCGCCCTTGGTATCGAAATATACGTCGATAACCGGACCGATAATCTGCGAGATGCGTCCACTTACTTGTGACATAAGCTTATTAGTTTAAAAATTTATTTTTTAATATTTATATTTCGTTCTTTTGGTATTCGAGGTTCGTGATGTCGGGAATTGGAGCCCGAATCACGAAATTCGTTATACGCCTGCAAAAGTAACAACAATTTACGGAAGCCGCAAATTTTTCGGAAGTTTTATTTGTATTTTGCTCCGTTTTAAAACTTTTTTAGTTCCGTTTAAACCATTTTTACTTTTCATTCATTTCCTATAAGTAATGCCGATAGCAGCATTGAATATCGAAATGCGATGCAAGAAGAAGCTGATTAGATGCTCAACTCATCCAATACCTTGATCAGCTTGCGGTCGAATGGCTTGTCTGAACGGATGGCCTCAGAAAGCGGTACGTAAACCACCTCGTTGTTGCGGACACCGATCATCACGTTGCGCTGACCCTGCATGATAGCCTCGATGGCACCGCAACCGGTACGGCTGGCGAGGATACGGTCGCGGGCTGATGGGCGACCACCACGCTGCAGGTGACCGAGGATAGATACACGTACGTCGAACTCAGGGAACTCCTTGCGTACACGGTCGGCATAGTAGAGCGCACCGCACTTAGGACTCTCAGACACGATGACGATACAGCTCTTCTTAGACTTGCGGATACCGCGCTCCATGAACTGAGCCAACTGGTCAACATCGGTAGAATCCTCTGGGATGATGGCAGCCTCTGCACCGCTGGCGATAGCTGAGTTCTGTGCCAGGAATCCGGCATCACGACCCATCACCTCAATGAAGAAGATACGCTCGTGGCTCTGCGCCGTATCACGGATACGGTCCACACACTCCACGATGGTATTCATGGTTGTATCGTAACCGATGGTGTTGTCAGTGCCATAGAGGTCGTTGTCGATAGTACCAGGCAGACCGATGCAGCAGACATCAAACTCACTTGCGAAGTTCATCGCACCGGTGAGCGAACCGTTACCACCGATTACCACCAGCGCATCGATTTCCTCTTTCTGGATATTCTCGAAAGCCTTCTGTCGGCCCTCTACTGTCATGAATTCCTTAGAACGTGCAGTCTTCAGCATCGTACCTCCGGTACCGATGATACCGCTCACGTTCTCAGTAGTGAAAGGCTTGATCTCGTCGTTGATCAGTCCATCGTAACCACGATAGATACCCTTCACGTTGAATCCGTTGTAGATAGCCGAACGGGTCACTGCACGGATCGCTGCGTTCATACCAGGAGCATCACCTCCAGAAGTCAAAATACCTATAGTCTTAATCTTTGCCATAACTATATATACCTTATTATATTATATATTAGTGATACATTAATAAAAAAAAATATGCTTTCTTGTTGGTTCCGGGATGCGTGTTACATCCCCTTTTTCTTCTTTAGAACTTTCTGAATCTCTTTCGTCGTCTGATTCTTCCTGAATTTTTTCTGTCTGATTCTTCTTTTTGAATCTTCCGAATCTGTTTCATCGTCTGATTCTTCTTTTTGAATCTCCTGAATCTCTTCCGTTTTCAGATTCTTTCTTTTTTTCTTCAGATATGGTTGTTTAAATCATTAAGTAAACGGCTCTTCCCATCAGGGTGTGCGAGAGCCAGAGGATAACGAGGCCAGCCACGCCACCCACGAGGGCCTTCCATCCGATATTGCGGAAGAACCAGCCCATGCGCATGTGCTCCATCTTCATCAGGGCGAGACCGCTGATGGTACCGATGCCCAGCACATTGCCTCCTGCCATTACGCAGTAAGCGATTACCTGCCAGTAGAGACCGTTGGTATTATACACCGAATCCATGGCATAGGTAGGGTCGCCCAATCCCATCACATCGTGCAATGAGAAGAAGTTCATGGCGGTGGCAAAGTTGTCGAGTACCGTACTCAGCACTCCGGCAGCCACGCCATGCAGCCATACATTAGGGTGCTCCTCGCTGGTTCCCATCCAGCTGGAGAGGTCATAGAAGGCACCCGCCTCCTTTACCACGCCCACGGCGAGAATCATTCCCATCACGAAGAGAATCATCTGAATCACACCGTATTGCAGCACTCTAGGGGTACGACGCTCCACCATCGCATCCATGTTCATGAGCTTGCGATTGAAGATCTCGTTTACGATCCAGAGTACGCTGAGCACGCACAGGGCGCCCAGGAACGGGCTGAGCTTGGTGATGTTATGGAAGGTAGGGATAAACCACAGACCGCCGATTCCCACGAGGAGCATCAGCAATCTCTGCCACTTGTTCAGGCGGGTATCATCGCCACGGAAAGGCATCACAATCCACTCTGTCTCAACTCTTTCCGGCAACATACGCTGCATCAGCAGGGTTGGAATCAACCACGCTGCAAGACAAGGGAGGAGTAATGAAAAGGAGAAAACGGTGGCTGTAACAGCCCCTGAATTCCAGAGCACCAGACCTTCCGGGTTACCAATCACGGTGAGCGCACCGCCACAGTTGGCAGCTACGAGGATGGCGCTTCCATACACCATTCTCTGTCTTCTGCTCGGGATGATGCCATGCATCATGGTAAGCATCATCACGGTGGTAGTGAGGTTATCGAGATTGATGGAAATCAGGAATGTAACGATGGCGAGTGTCCAAAGCATCTTCTTGCTGCTGCGTGTGCGAAGCAACTGGCGCACGAAGTCGAAGCAGCCGTTGTTGTTGAGGATTTCTACGATCGTCATCGTAGCGAGCAGGAACATCACGATCTCCGCTGCCCTACCCACCTGTGGGAGGAAGATGTGTCGGGAGATGAAGTACTTGACGGAAGTACTGGTTGATTCCATGTCGCTGAAATTGAGGAAGCGGGTATAATCCGCTGAATGTTCGCTAGTTACGAAGTCCATACCGAAGCATATATACAGCACCCATCCCACCGTTCCGGCGAAGATAGCCACGGCAGCACGGTTTACTTTGGTCACGTTCTCAGTTGCAATGAGCACGCAGGCCAGGATCAGTATGGTTAAAATGACTAGTGTCATATCTACTCAATCGTTAGTTCATATTTTCATAATCAAGGGCAAAGGTAACAAAATATTTGCAATCCCCAACATTTCCGTGCATTTTTTTAATGAATTTAACGCAAAATTCATGCAACTGGCGACTTAAACCACATGTTATAAGGTCACGCAGTTCCGGTTCCACGACCGAACAGGTCGCTTTCCGTTTAAATTCCGTGCGTAATCCGTGCAGCAAGAATGTATCCGATAACTCCGCGTAATCCGATGAAGAAAAAAAACGATGAAAAGAATATCCGATGAAGACATTATATATAATAAGTAGGAACCACAAGATTCGCCCCTCAAACCGCCTCATTTAGTTAAATATCATTAATAAACCGAAGAAAAGCAAACACAAATGCTTGTAACTCAAAGAAAATGAGTAATTTTGCGCCCGATTTCAACAATATATAAAGTCAAACTTTATTAATTTAAATTTTTTAATTATTTTTTATGTCAAATTTTAAGAACGTACAGCCACTCGACGACTTCAATTGGGATGAGTTCGAGAATGGCACAAACGCAGGCGTCAGCAAAACAGACCTCGAGAAGGCCTATGACGAAACACTTAACAAGGTAACTGAGCACCAGGTGGTTGAGGGTACCGTAATCTCTGTTGATAAGAAAGAGGTTATCGTAAACATCGGCTACAAGAGCGATGGTATCATTCCAGCTTCTGAGTTCCGTTACAACCCAGACCTCAAGGTAGGCGACAAGGTTGAGGTTTACGTAGAGAACCAGGAGGACACAAAGGGTCAGTTGGTACTCTCTCACAAGAAGGCTCGCCTCAGCAAGTCTTGGGAGCGTGTTAACGCTGCTCTCGAGAATGAGGAGATCATCCAGGGTTACATCAAGTGCCGCACTAAGGGCGGTATGATCGTTGACGTCTTCGGTATCGAGGCTTTCTTGCCAGGAAGCCAGATCGACGTTCACCCTATACGCGACTACGACGTATTCGTAGGCAAGACAATGGAGTTCAAGGTTGTAAAGATCAACCAGGAGTTCCGCAACGTCGTTGTATCTCACAAGGCACTCATCGAGCAGGAGCTCGAGCAGCAGCGTAAGGAGATCATCGGCAAGCTCGAGAAGGGTCAGATCCTCGAGGGCACCGTTAAGAACATCACTACTTACGGTGTATTCGTTGACCTCGGCGGTGTTGACGGTTTGATCCACATCACAGACCTCTCTTGGGGCCGCGTAAGCGATCCACACGAGGTTGTAGCTCTCGACCAGAAGATCAACGTTGTTATCCTCGACTTCGATGAGGAGAAGAAGCGTATCGCTCTCGGTTTGAAGCAGCTCACTCCACATCCATGGGATGCACTTGATCCAAACCTCAAGGTAGGTGATCACGTGAAGGGTAAGGTAGTGGTTATGGCTGACTACGGTGCATTCGTTGAGATTGCTCCAGGTGTAGAGGGCTTGATCCACGTATCTGAGATGTCTTGGAGCCAGCACCTCCGTTCAGCTAACGACTTCATGAAGGTTGGCGACGAGGTAGAGGCTGTTATCTTGACTCTCGACCGCGCTGAGCGTAAGATGAGCCTCGGTATCAAGCAGCTCAAGGCTGATCCATGGGAGTGCATCGAGACTAAGTTCCCTATCGGCAGCAAGCACGTTGCTAAGGTTCGCAACTTCACTAACTTCGGTATCTTCGTAGAGCTCGAGGAGGGTGTTGATGGCTTGATCCACATCTCTGACCTCTCTTGGACTAAGAAGATTAAGCACCCATCTGAGTTCACATCTGTAGGTGCTACTATCGACGTAGTAGTTCTCGAGATCGACAAGGAGAACCGCCGCTTGAGCCTCGGCCACAAGCAGTTGGAGAAGAACCCATGGGATGAGTATGAGACAATCTACACTCCAGGTTCTGTACACAAGGGTACCATCGTTGAGATGATGGATAAGGGTGCTGTAGTTGCTCTCGCAGAGGGTGGCGAAGGCTTCGCTACTCCAAAGCACCTCACTAAGGAGGACGGCTCAATGGCTAAGAAGGGCGAGGAGCTCGACTTCAAGGTAATCGAGTTCGTTAAGGAGACAAAGCGTATCATCCTTTCTCACTCTCGTACATTTGAGGAGGGCAAGGACGAGCCAATCGCTAAGCCAGCTCACAAGCGTGGTGGTAACGGTGGTCGCAAGAACGAGACTCCAGCTATCAACAACGTAGCTGCTGGTACTTCACTCGGCGACATCGATGCTCTTGCTAAGTTGAAGGCTCAGATGGAGGGCAAGGCTTAATCTCCTGGAGATAAAGCATTTGCTATTCATTAGCTAAATAAAAATTTTAAGGGGACTGAAATTTCAGAAATGAGATTTCAGTCCCCTTTTTTTTGTGGGTGGGGATGTGTGTGGGGGGATGGAGAATGTGAATGGTGAATGTGTATGGTGAATGTGTATGGTGAATGTGTATGGCTGAGGGATGAAATGCATTACTGATTGCTGGGGATTGCAAATCCCCAGAACACAAAAGAGGTTAAGACATTTTTTAACGACGGATTGCAAATCCGTCGAAACGCCTAACGGTATCGATGCAAAGTCCTTCCGCTAGGCGTCCAGAGAAAAGTCTTCCGCTAGGCGTCCAAAGAAAAGTCTTCAGCTAGGCGTCCAGAGAAAAGTCTTCAGCTAGGCGTCCAGAGAAAAGTCTTCCGCTAGGCGTCCCGGCGGATTTGAAATCCG